>JAABUZ0100002002.1_pt1 | contig 35666 bp, 38 predicted proteins | sample 5562091 | NCBI WGS metagenome assembly JAABUZ01 (sample SAMN12813069, study PRJNA571459) | rock metagenome | isolation source: Antarctica rocks | place: Antarctica: Victoria Land, Linnaeus Terrace sud | collected 2015-12-21 | reverse complement strand
TTGGCTCGAAAGCACGCGAAAGTCTCGAAGATTCGAGACAAATCGCCGTGCGAGAGCCTCCAAACCAAGGCGGCGTGCGCCAGTTCCGCAGATTTTCACAGGCCTGCTAGACCTCCGCGTGCAGCGCCCGCGGAGCCCTTACGCGACGTTGCTCGGCCTCTACATGCTTCCGCGCACGGTCGACAAGGCACGCGCCATTCTTGCCGGGACACACGGTGCATACGAAATGGCCGGTCTCTCCGCCGTGCTACTCCGCGAGCTCGCGATCGCCGAGAACGAATTTTTCACCGTCATTCGGGACTCGGACACCGATGCCGAGATCTCTGTTTGGATCGCAGAGCATCGGCCTCAAATCGACGTCGAGTACATCAACGCACGACTCTTCGCACTGACAAGCGAAGGTGATGATTTCGAGCGGCTAGCCCGCGACTACTACCCGTGGTTGCGCGCCCGTCCAATTCATCGCTGGATGGATATCGTCCTAACCGACGACGAGATCACGTTCAGCGAAAATGCCGGCAGAAAAACATAGTGTGCGATCGTTGGTGAATCACTCCATAAAAGGGTCGTTTCCGGTACTACGGCGGCTCTTCCCCTGGAGCGTCGTAGGCCGCGATCTCCACGAGGTTACCGTCCGGATCCCGGCAGTAGATCGATGTGATCGGGCCGAGCGCTCCTTGACGCTGCCCCATGCCGCCGACGAGTTGCACGCCGCACGCGGCAAGATGAGCGAGGGCGTCCTTGAGCGGGTCCGTCGTGATGAAGCACAGATCGTCACTACCCGCAGTCGCAGAATCTGCCGTGAGCCAAGTGCGCGCGTCGGCCATGACCGGTCGTAGGTTGATTTTCTGCGCACCCGCGTATAGAGCGGTGCGGCGCTCTCCGCCAGCGCCTGCCGAGAATTCACGGCGTTCCATGCCAAGCACGCGCGCGTACCACTCGGCCGCGCGTTCGACGTCGCGCACATTGAGCACGAGATGGTCGAGTCGATCCACACGGAGCGCCATTGCGCAAGTATTCTCCCCGCGGCGTCGAGACCTTGGTATCCCGCTTGCCGGCGGCATGACGGCCGCCTAGCCGGACCCCGCTTTCCAAAGTAGCCAATGGCGCCCGCGTTTTCACCGACCGTTTGTGTCTAGTGTCTAGTCGGCGTCCCAAATACCGGCTTTGCGTGCCTCACCGAAGCCCTCGATCTCACCACCGCCGGCGGGCGAGCGTTGGCTGGAATGTTGGCGGTCTCCGCTGAGTTCGAGCGCGACATCTTACGCGATCGCGTCAAAGCCGGAATCGCGCAGGCGCGCCGTGACGGGAAGCCCCACGGGCGGCCGCGCACCGTGCAACGCTACGCCGGCAAAGTCCGTGCGCTGCACAGGGACGGAGTGAGCAACAGTGAGATCGCCAGGCGCCTCCCGGTCAGCCGAACCTCGATCCGCCGGCTTCTGGCGCCTTAAACGGTCCGCTTTCGCTCGGCGGGGGATCCATTACGACCGGTCTCTCCGAGCCTCTCACAAACCGCGCCGTCCAGCTTGACGTTGTTCGCATAGTATAATATACTGTCCGGTATAGTATTATAATATACCCGGAGGAGCGTACCGTGTCACTCGAACCGCTCGAAAGCAACAAGCAACTGGTGGAACGCCTTTATGCCGAGGTAATCAACGGCGGCGACGCGGAGGCTGCGCAGGGCCTTGTCTCTAGCGACTTTGTTCAGCACCGCGTGTTTGTCGGACAATCCGACGATGAGCAACGTGGCGCCGCGGCGTTGCTTGCGACGCTTGCTCCGCTACGCGCCGCGTTTCCGGATATGGCGTTCGCGCTCGAAGACATGATAGCGGAAAACGATCGCGTCGCCGTACGGTGGACGATGACAGCGACCCATCAAGGAACATTTGCCGGGATTGAGCCGACACACCGACGCATCTCACAGAACGGCTTTGTCATCTATCGCGTGACAAACGAATGCATCACGGACTCGTGGGCGCTCGTCGACGTCTACGGATTGATGGTACAGATCGGTGGGATCGCTCCCCCGACTCAACCCGAGAGTGCGGCATAGTCGATGAGTGTTTCGACGCCGACAACAGCGCCTCGGCAGCGCGGTCGCCCCTTTGACCGCGAGCTCGATACGAGCATCCTCGAAGCGACGGTTGCCGAGATATCAGAGCGCGGCATCGCGGGGTCGAGCCTTGATGCAATCGCGATGCGTGCCGGGGTGAGTAAGGCGACGATCTACAAGCGCTGGCCTTCGAAGGACCAGCTCTGCATCAAAGCGATCGCTAGCCTCCACACTGAGGTTACACCACCCGACACGGGAGATCCCCGGCGAGACCTGGAGACGTTCATGGCCGGTGCGATTCGTCTGGGGCGCCGAGCGGCGAGCAATCGAATGTTGCCTAGGCTCATCGGCGAGATCGTCGACCGGAGCGAACTCGCCGCGGCGTTCCGCGCTGCGGTCGTGCAACCGCGCCGGCGCGCGTGTGGGATTCTCCTCGAACGCGCGATCGCGAGCGGCGCACTGCGCTCGGACCTCGATCGGGAACTCGCAATCGACCTGCTGATCGGCCCGATCATGTTTCGCAGGCTCGTTAGCGGGGCGCCGCTTTCGGCCTCGTTGCCGCACGATCTGGTCGAGGTAGTTTGGAGAGCGTACCGGTCATGAATCTTTCGATAAGCCTCCGCCGTGAACGGCGAAGCGGCTTTTGCTTTGATGATGGAGACTGACTGAATGGCTATCACGCGACAAGATGCGATCAACGATGCCTACGAGCGACTATATGGTGTTGGGTTCAGCATAAAGCTGGCGCCGATTGCCCCGGACTTCGCAGCGCATGGGCCGATGGGGGCCGAGGCGCTCAGCTCGCTCGACCACAACGACGCGGTCGCCGGTTGGGTCGACGCGTACAAGGCGGAGAGACATCATCTCCCCATGCCGCCGCTCAAGGAGCCGATCGACGGCAAAAATGCAACGGCGTGGCGGAGTGCGCTAGGCGATTTCGCACGAGCGACGGATTGGCTTAATTTCTTTCAGCGCGAGCTTGAGGAGAAGCCATGGCAGGAAACCATCGGAGAGTGGGTCCCAACGCTCGTCGATGGTTACTCCGGCGGACTGACGCATGGACTCATTCGCACCGCCTATGCCGTTCGGGCGCTCCCCAAGGACCAGGCCCCGACAAGTTTAGAGCTGGACGAACTTTCTCGCGGCCTTGCCTATTGGGCCGGCGTTTACCAAACCGTTCCCGGCGACCCCGACGAGCACGGCGAGCTTAGCCTCGACGAAGCGCTCGAAAAACTTCCACGCGCAGTGGGAAAAAAGCGGATTGCCATGTTGGCCTTCGACGCGGCCCGTAGCAACTTCCGCTTATCAAGGGCAAAAACCGTATGGCCGTGAGTGATACTGCGGAGTTCGCGCAGGTCATCGAAAGCCTTCAGAATGTGTCCGACGCGGAGAGGAGTTGCGGCGCATCAAGTCGATCGGCGTCCCGCCGGCGTACGAACACGTCTGGATCTGCCCTGTGCCGAGCGGCCACATCCAAGCGACCGCGCGCGATGCGAAGGGCCGCAAGCAGTACCGCTATCACAAGCGCTGGCGCGAAGTTCGCGACGAGAACAAGTACGCGTCGACGATTGAGTTCGGTAGAGCGCTGCCCAGACTGCGCCAGCGCGTCGAGAAAGACCTTAAGCTCGAGTGCATGTCGCGCGACAAAGTGATCGCAACGGTCGTGCGGATGCTCGACGATACGCTGATTCGGGTCGGTAATGAAAGTTATGCGCGCGACAACGATTCGTACGGGCTCACGACGTTACGCCCGCGGCACGTGCGTGTGATCGGCGAGAAGCGTATCCGGCTAAAGTTCCGCGGCAAGAGCGGCGTCGAACACGCGATCACGATCGAAGATAAGCGCCTCGCCAAGACGGTGGCACGGTGCCGACATTTGCCGGGCGAGCTGTTGTTCTCGTTCCTCGATGATGATGGTCAACCGCAGCCCGTACACTCAGACGACGTCAACGCGTACCTGAGGGAAACGATGGACGGCGATTACTCCGCAAAGAATTTCCGCACGTTCGCCGCAACCGTGATTTGCGCGGTACAACTCGAAGCGGCAGGCACCGTCGAAAGCGTCGCGGCGGCAAAGTCGGTGGTTATGGCAGCCATGACGGCGACGGCAAAACGCCTCGGCAATACGCCGGCCGTCTGCCGCAAGAGCTACGTGCACCCGGCCGTTATCGAAACGTACCTCGACGAGCGAAAACTCGGGCTTCCCGAGATACGTACCGCCGCTCAAGCTGGCGGCCTTGATCATGATGAACAGCGGGTGCTGAAGTTTTTGATCGAACTTGGAGAACGCGACGTCGGGCGCGAGCGTCTAGCCCGCCTCGAAAGTTCCCTTGGCGCCGCACAATCTAAACACAAGCGAATCCGAGAGGCCGCATAGGCGATAGATCACGGTGAGAGCCGGGCGATGCTCCACCCTGCGACCTCGCGAACGTACGCGATGCGGTCATGCACGCGATTGGGTCTTCCTTGCCAAAATTCGAAAGCATGGGGGCTCACGCGGTACCCGCCCCAATATGGCGGCCGCGGAACGTCGTCGGCGCCGAAGCGTTCCGTTTCTCGCGCCATCTGCGTTTCGAGGAACGCACGGTCCGGAACGATGCTGCTCTGCTGCGACGCCCACGCGCTCAAGCGGTGACCGCGCGGCCGCAGCGCGAAGTACGCATCCGACTCCGCTGCGGGAAGGCGCGCTACCGAGCCCTCGATCCGGATCTGTCGTTCGAGCGAGGGCCAATAGAATAACAGGGCGGCTCGTGGTTGCGCGTCGAGTTCGCGACCTTTGCGGCTTTCATAGTTCGTGAAGAACACAAAGCCGCGCTCATCGTAACCGCGTAGAAGAACGACGCGCGCCGCCGGTTGCCCCTCGCGCCCGATTGTAGCGAGCGTCATCGCGTACGGTTCGCGCAGTTCGGCGTTCGCGAGCGCCTCCTCCAACCAAACGCGAAATTCGACGAGCGGGTCCGGCGCGACGTCCGCCTGATCGAGGGTGCCCTTTACGTATGTGATGCGGGCAGTGCGAATGCGGTCCTCGGTGCTCACGCCCGCCTCAACCTTCGCGGTGTACGATCATCGCTTTCCACGCGGGACTTCCGCTTCGCAGAGCGGTACGGTGCTCGCATGGGTGCCCTCGGGCGACGTACGTTCATCGCTGCCTTTCTCGGGTGGACGCTCGATGCGTTCGACTTCTTTCTCGTCACCTTCGTCATCAAAGATGTCGCAGCCACGTTCCACCAAGGAATCGTCGCAATCTTCGGGGCGATTACACTGACGTTGATGCTGCGGCCCCTGGGCGCCCTCATCTTCGGCATCTGCGCCGACCGGTTCGGGCGCCGCGGACCGCTGATGGTCAACATTCTGCTCTATTCGGCGCTCGAATTGGCAACCGGGTTTGCGCCGTCCTTCGGCATCTTTCTACTGCTGCGCGGTCTTTACGGAATTGCGATGGGGGGCGAGTGGGGTGTCGGTGCGGCGCTCGCGCTCGAGTCGCTGCCGGCCAATCGGCGCGGCTTCTTTTCCGGCGTGCTGTAGCAAGGCTACGCAGTCGGTTTTCTGCTCGCAGCGGTCACATTCTATGCCGTCTTCCCCCACTTCGGCTGGCGCGCGATGTTCATCGTCGGCGCTGCGCCGGCACTGCTCGTCGTTTACATCCGCGCCGCCGTCCCCGAATCGGCAGCGTGGCGCGCGCAACGGCAGCGCAATACCGGCGATCCGATCGGTTTGTGGCGTTCGTTCGTACGTCGTCCCGGACTCTACGTGTACGCGGTCGTCCTAATGACGGCGTTCAACTTCATGTCGCACGGTTCGCAGGATCTGTATCCGACGTTCCTACGCGAACAGCACGGGTTCACCGTCGGCATGACGTCGCTACTCGCAATTGTCGCGAACCTCGGCGCAATCGTCGGCGGTACGTTGTTCGGAGTTCTCTCGCAACGGATCGGGCGCCGCCGTGCGATCGTCGGCGCAGCTTCCCTCGGGATATTCGCCATCCCGCTTTGGGTCTTTTCGCCTTCCGTGGCTCTGCTGGGACTGGGCGCCTTCGTGTTGCAATTCTTCGTGCAAGGCGCCTGGGGCGTCGTTCCGATTCACCTCAACGAGCTCTCTCCTCGCGACGTACGCGGCACGTTTCCCGGGCTCACGTACCAGATTGGAAACCTGTTCTCGGCCGGTGCGGCGCAGATGGAGGGAGCGTTCGCCAAGAGTACGTTTCCGTTGCGCGCTCACGGGGGCGCCGACTACGCAAAGGCGCTTGCCATCATCATGCTGCTCGTGTTCGCTGCCGTCGGGTTAATCGCGGCACTCGGCCCGGAACGTCGCGGCGCCGATTTTAGCAGTTAGTCAAGCACTTCGTGCCGCACCGTCTCGCTGAACCTTTGAACCTCGGTTGCCGCGCACGTGCTTATCCGAACTTCTTCTACCGCGCGAGCGACTTTGACGACCTCAGGCTCTTCTGCATACAGCAAGATTCGCAGCTCGGTCGGCTTGTCACTAGTCAGCTCCAGGCGATCCCCCGATTGATACTCGATGCAAAGTTCCTCGTGAAGCACGTCGACTTCGATGCGCCGGCGGACGGCGACGACTCGTTTGCTGATTCTGGCGACACGGTCCAGAACCCGTCGTCGCTCCGGCACTAGCCGCTCGGCGTGCAAGACGATGCGCTCGCCGTCAATGATATCCGGTACGAGAATATTTGTTCGTCGTAGGGTGTGGGCACGTGCTTGCCTGACTTTCCGCCGCTAGAGAGAGAAAGGCGCCGCCGTGTGACGGCGGCGCCTTATCGACGAGTTACTTACCGAGCCGGTCGATCGCGGGCGTCGTCATCGTCGACAACCAACTCCTCGTGTTGCACTGTATCGCTGACGCGCTCGGTACCCGCCACCGAACGCTTACCGATTTCGACCTCTTCGGTAGCGAAGGTCTGTTTGCCGACCTTCACCTCGTCGCGCGAGAGTGGAACGGTGATGGTTTCGTCCTTCCCAATCGTGCCGCCGACGGGCCCTCCGGTGACGGGTCGCCGTTCCACAACGAGTTCATCGTGGGAGACGGGCACGTCGATGTCTTGCCGCTCGGAGACGACCCGTTTGCTGATGCGGGCATCGCCGCTCGCCACTCGCCGTTTGTCGACCGAGAGCCGCTCTTCGCGAAGCTCGAGCGTCCGGTCGGCATCAGAGGCGCGCCCGGTCGCGTAGCTCGAACCCGCCGTTGCCGTTGCACCCGCGTCCCGGCCGACGGAGCCAAGGTCGGCGCCGGAACGTTGCAATATCCCAACCGCCTCGGAAGCTCGCGCGTCGGCTTTGACGGTCACGAGCGCACCGCCGCCCGCGACACCCTCTTCGAAATATTTTGCGTCACCGCTCGACATGCCAAGCTGCGTCAGATTGTTAACGAATTCGGATCCCGTCGTCGTGTGATCGCGAAAGAAGTCCGTGAGCGGATTCGCGAGCTTCTTCGGCGGGTCGGCTGCCGCTTCATCAGCATCTTCGACCTCACTGATCTGTGCGCTCGGAAAATTCGCGCGCTTCAATTCGTCGAGTGCGGTTTCGCCGCGTGACCGGTTCTTGAAAAGACCGCCGATCGTTTGTCCTGCCATCTTTGCCCTCACAATATGTTAGTCGTCAGCAAGTATCGACCGTGTGCCCAGTCCGCCGGGCGGTAAACCGCGTGAAGGCCGCTGAGAGGGGGTAACGGTGCAAGAAGCATTGCACGTACCGGAGGATCTATATGTCTTCTCAGGCGCTCCCTTTGTCGAACGCCCGCGCGTTCGGCCTCAAGAGACTCGGTGCCTCGGCTTTACTATCGGCACTTCTAGTCGTTCCCATGGCGAGCGGACTGTCGGCGAAGACCGTACCGGCGCGAATAGCCCACAACGGCGCGGGCGCCGGCATTGCGGGCCGTACGAGCGTCTACGTCCCGCAGCGCGGCCCGGCAGCCGTCGTTGCGCAGGCGGCTGCTCCCGCCGCTACCAGCGCCGCCGCCAACAATACACAGGACAACGGCGGCGGTTTTCCTTGGTGGGCCTGGCTCATCATCGTGCTCGTGATTCTCGCCATTATCTTCGCAGTGATGAGAAGCCGCCAGAAGCCGCCCATCAAGACCAGCAGCAGCAGCGGGCGTGGCGACGACCCCAACATACGAACCCGCAGTTAAACCGTGCCCGACGCGCGGGAATTCGGCCTCGAAGGTTTCGGCTGCGATGCCCACGAGGTTCCGAGCAATCCTGCGCACGCCGAAGCGACCGGGATCGATATTCCGTCCGGCGTTGCCGTTTCGCGCGTCGCAAGCGTGCCGGTTCGGCACGGCATGATGCCGAGCGTTGCGTATCGCATCGAGCGCGACGGTCGCTCCATCGCGTATAGCGGCGACGTTGCCGAAGGAAGTGATGCGCTCATCGCACTCGCACAGGACTGCGACGTGTTGATCCACGATGCGGCTCTTCCCGAACGTGAAGTGCCGCACGGCGAACTGCACGCGAAGCCTTCGCAGATCGGCAAGGTGGCTGCCCGGGCGCGTTGCCGCACGCTCGTTCTCTCGCACATCATGCCCGAACTCGAAGACGAACTCGATGATGCGCTACGTTTAATACGGGAGTCATACGCAGGCGAAAGAATCGTGGCGCACGACCTGCTGACGCTCCCGCTCAAGCGGGCATCCGCTTAGGTTCGGAGTCGGAGCGGCTCCGCAAGCATGCCGCCGTCTGTAGCGCGATACGATCCGCCACACCGCAGCCTTTCCGTCGAGCGCCGGTCGAAAACGTCACAGCTTCGCGTCATCCGAATGATTGCCGCTCGAGCCGGCGGGTACGTCAGTTGCAAAACACAGCGAGGTGATTGGTGAACTCCGACTATACGTTCGGCATCAGCGAATACACGACGATGCCGTGGAGCTTCGAACGCGACATCGAGCGATTTCCGGCGCTCGGAGCACGGGCGATCGAGGTCTGCGAACAAAAACTCAGCGACGAGGCCGGCGAGCGGCGCGAACAACTCGAGCTCCTCCGCAAGAGCGGTTTGACGGTCGGCTCGGTTCAGGGTAAGCTGCACACCGTTTTTCCCGACAACATGACGCCGACACCTGAGAAGCCCGAAGAGCGCAGCGCCCGCTTTCGTACGACGATCGAACGTTTGGCGCCGGCCGCGCGAGATGCAGCCTTCGTCGTGAACACCGGGCACGCGCCCAAGGGCAACGTCGAGGAAGCATGGGGCGTCGCGGTGCGCGAGTTTCGTGCCCTCTGCGCGTTTGCGGCTGCGCACGGCGTTCGGATGGCGCTCGAACCGCTCAACCCTCAAGTCATGAACAAAGACACGTTCGTGTGGTCGCTGCCGCAGGCACTCGAGATGGTGCGGGAAGTGGACAATCCGGCTTTCGGATTGTGTGTGGACGTCTGGAATTTGTGGCAGGATCCACTGCTGGCCAAGCATATCGGAGAATGCGGAGACCGCATCTTTGTCGTCCAGGTGAGCGATTGGCGCAGGCCGCGCTCGTTCCTCGACCGCACGATCGTCGGAAACGGTCCGATCGACATGGCGGCCTTTCTCGGCGCCATCGACTCGATGGACTTCAAGGGCCCGTACGCGCTCGAGATATTCTCGACGGATGTTCCGGATTCGCTCTACGATGGCGACCTGGACGATGTCGTACGCCAGAGCAAAAGCGCTCTCGATTCGGCTTGGCAACGAAGAACGCGATGAAGGGCGAACGACTCTCGAGCAGCCAACGTTGCCGTAGAGGGGTTTGCCTCGCTCTCAGGAGAAAGTAAGCGGTCGGCGTAGCAGTGCCGCTGCGCAAGGGAGATGTCGATGCGAGGCGCTTACCTCACGACGATGATCGCGCTAGCGACGGCGGCCTTCGGCCTGATTGCCGCGCTCGCGTGGAACACGGCCATAACCGATCTCATTAAAGTATTTCTACCGGCAGGCAAGGGACTCGCGCCGGAATTCATCTACGCTATCGTGGTCACGATTCTCGCGGTCGTCGTCATCAACGGATTAGGCAAATACGCAGACAAGGATCGCTCGCTGATCAAATAGGACCGGCGTGGCTTTCTAGGGAAATTTGCCGAGCGCAAAGCCGCACAGTAAGGTAGTTAACAACAACGCACCGCCCCCGACGGCGAAGGGGAAGCTGCCGTCCACGCGGCGCTTCTCCCACACGGTCTCGAAGGCGAGCCCGCGAAACGCGTCTCGCAGCGACGTCGTGTCGCTCGCTCCGATGTAACGGCCGCCGCCGTTTTGCGCGATCGTTTCGAGCGCGCTCGAGTCGAGATCGGCTTGTTCGTTCGTACCGGGGATGATCTCACCGCTGCCGCTCGAACCGACGCCGACCGTTTCGATCCGAATGCCGCGCTGCCCGACCGTTTGCGAGACGCCGATCGGATCGGCCCCGCGGTTGTTGATGCCGTCGGTCAAGAGCACGATGATGCGACGGCCCGCAGGCGGCAGCGCTTCGGCCGCGACAGCGAGCGCGTCGCCGATCGCCGTCGCGCCGTCGGGCGGCGGAATGCGCGCGAGCGCGTCGTGCGCGGCGTCGCGGTCGTCGGTGGGTGCGAGAATCGCGTTCGCGCCGCTCGAAAACGTCACGATACCGATTCGCGTGCCGCTCGGAACGGCATCGACGAATGCACGTGCTGCCGCGCGCGCCGCTGCGGCCCGCGTCGGTGCGAGATCGGTTGCGCGCATCGAACCCGACGTATCGATGCAGAGCACGACCGTGCCGTCGTGCGTCGGCACGCGCGCGATGAAGTGGGGACCGCCGAGCGCGAGCGCGAGGATGGTGCAGCCGCAGGCGTAGGCGGCGAGCAAAAGAGCCGCCGCCCAGCGCACGGGACGCAGAGCTTCAAAGGCAAAGGCAAGATTTGAATACGCGAAAGCTTGCGCCCCCGAACGGCGTTCGATCGCGCGGTAGAGCCATACGAGAAACGCGGCTACGATCAGTGCGACGGCTAAATCGAGCGGCCGCGCAAAAGTCAACGCTTCATGCGGCCAGGGCGTCGCGGATAGCGGCCGGAACCGACGCCGCATCGCCGCTGGTTACCGGATGAATTAACGTCACGCCGTTCCTGGTCAAGAGCGTTCGCCCGTCCGACGAAAACAGAAACGTGATGAAGCGGACTGCAGTCGACGGATGAGGCGCGAACGTGGGGATCGTCAGCGCGTACGCGGCGATGCCGCCGACGTGCGTCTTTCCGTCGACCATCACGCTGACGCTCGCATAGTGAGCGGCCTGCGCCGGGTCGCCCAGATTCGCGTTCGCCGGCAATTCGACAAACGGGACGCTGCGGGCGACGGCTTCCGTCGAGTACAAGAATGCCGCATCGACGTCGCCGCTTTCGAGCCGTGCGAGCAACGCTTCTTCGGGCAGAATCTGCGCGGGATTACGATCGTCGCCGAGGAGCCGGGCCGCAAGGTCTGCTGGTCCGCCGTCGGCTGCGAGCAATTTGGTCGCGATGATCGAACGGTATCCTTTGGGATCGAGCACGGGATCGGTGCGGCCCAGCCGCAGACCAGGCTCGAGCAAGACGCCGGCGAGCTTCTTCTCTTTGCGCGCAACGCTTTGGAAGTCGGCGGCGAAGCGCGATCCCCGCGCGTACCCGATCACCAGGCGAGTCGCCGCGAACGTCACCCCCCAGCGTGTGAGCGGTTTTACGCCGCCCATCAAGCCGTCGATCAATTTCGGGTCGGCGCTGATAAAAACGTCGGGTTGTCGCAACCCGCTCGATATGAGATTCGCAAGGGCGTTGCTGCCTTTCGCTTCCCCGCGGAACTCGATGCCTTGCTTTGCGACCGCCGGCCCGACTGAACGTTCCATCACGGTAACGAGCGAACCGGCGTACAGCACCGTGACGGGCTCGGCGGCGCGACTACGCCGGGGCGCCGCGGCGGCGAACGCTGCCAGTGATGCGGCTGTAAACGTCGAGCGTTTCATGGCGCGTCAGTTCGCTTCGCGTTTGAGCAAGCCCCCGCGCTCACATGAGTTTCCGGGCAAGAACCACGCTATGGAGGAAGCACGTCGAGGCACCATTCGCTTGCAAACGACGGTTGTTGGCGCATGGAATCGGGTCGCCGCATCGGACCCCGGACTCGAGCGGCTGTACTCGGCCGCGCGCACAACTGTCGCGGTTGCGGCGGCCGTCGCTATCGCGGAACTTTTGGTTCGCTTCGCCCAAGCACCGATTCCAACCGAAATCCTGGCTGCGGTCATCGCTGAAACGGCGTCAATCACCGTCCGAGATTCCGAACCGCGCGCGCAGCGCACCACAACGCTGCTGTTGCCCCTGGCCGCTACATGCACGATCTCGCTCGGCTCCTTCCTCGGCCGCAGCCGCATCGGGTCGGACGTTGGATTTCTCGCCATCATGTTCGCTGCGGTCGCGGTGCGGCGCTTTGGGCCACGCCTCGTCGCACTCGGAACGCTTGCGTTTTTCGGCTACTTTTTCTCCTTGTTCTTGGCCGCCAAGGTCTCGCAGTTACCGTGGTCGATCGCCGCAATCATCATCGGAACCCTCTGCGCGTTCGCCCTACGCTTCGTCATTTTTCCGGATCGGCCGGACAAGATCGTGCGCCGGGCGCTGGTCAATTTTCGTGCGCGCCAGCGCGCGGTGCTTGTGACGCTCTCCCCCGCGCTCGCCGCACTCCATTGGGAAGACCCGCCGAGGCGCGCTTTACGGCGCAAGCTCGATCAGCTCAAAAAGTGCGCGATTGCGATCGAAGACCGGCTCGCACCCGCCCAAGGCGGCTTTAGTGACGCCGAAAAGACGACGATTCGCCTGACGGTCTTCGATGCCGAACTCTCCGCTGAGAACCTTGCTGCGCGTACGCTTGCGACGGCGGCTGCGTGCCACGATGACATCCCCGCGCTCCAGCGCGCGTTAGAAGACGTGCGGGCGACGATTCCGGCGGCGGTCAGGCTCGAACGGGATTCGCAGCAACGCGTACCCACGACGACGTTGCGCGAGCTCCGCGACGCCGCGGCGGCGATGGACGGGGTGCACGTTACGCAAGGGGCCGCACAGCCCTTGCCGCCGGCGCCCGCGAGCACGGCACGTGTGTCGCCGCCGCGTGGCCGCTTCGGGGCCTGGACGCAAAGGCTCGCACCGGCGACGCGGCAAGCGATCCAAGTGACCTTGGCTTCGACCCTCGCTTTGGGCTTTCGCCCCGACGCTGGTATTGGGCCGTGCTCGCCGCGTTCGTTGTGTTCTCGGGCACGCAATCGTCGGGCGAAACCCGCACGCGCGCCTGGTCACGTGCGCTCGGTACGGCGCTCGGCGTGCTCGCGGGCCTGGCGGTCGTCGTCTTAGTCGGCAACGATCACGGCGTCCAGCTTGCACTCGTCTTCGCCTTCATGTTCGGCGCGATGTACTTCTTCCGCACCGTGTACGGCCTGATGGTTTTCTTCATCACGGCGCTACTCGCGTTGCTCTACAAGATACTGGGAAACTTCAGTACCGCACTGTTGCTGACGCGGCTGATCGAAACGGCGGTCGGGAGTGCCATCGGCGTGCTCGTTGCGACCTTCGTGCTGCCGACGAGTACGCGTGAAGCGCTCGGCACGAGCGTCGTCGGATTCCTCCGGCGGCTCGCGACCGTCATTGAAGACAGTGAGCGGCGAATGACCCAACCGGGCGACGTGCCGGACCCGACGGTCGACGCGCGCGAACTCGATCGGGCGCTCGCGGATTTGTTCGCGCGCGCGCAGCCGGCAACGGCTGCGTGGCCGCTTCCCAGTAGCCGCAGCGGCGTACGTCAGCGGCTCCTCGTCGCAAATGCGTGCGCTCGCTACGCCCGCAACCTCGCGCGTAGCGCGCGACGACCGGATGCCCCGCTTCCCGACGCGCTGGCACGGCAGTTCGGCGCCCTCGCAAATGCGGTCGCGGCGAATGTCCGGAGCCGAGCCGACGAGATTGCCGGAAAGGATGCGCCGCCGCGAAGCGAGGTTGCTGTACGCTTCGACGAACTCGATCGCGCGTGCGATGCGTCGGACGCGGCTGCATTTCCCGAGGTCGCGGCAGCAGCCCGGCAACTTCGCCACATTGACCGTGCGCTCGCGCAACTCGGCGACGAGGCGTAGGGCGCACGTCGTTTATGCGAACCCAAGGGCGGCCGCAATTGCCGCTTGGGGATCGGCGCCGGCCTCAAGGACGACGCCGCGTACCCCGATATCACGCAGCGCTGCCAGCACGGCGTGCTCGCGGGCGGCGACGGCAGTATGATAGCGCGCTCGCGCACCTGCGTCTATGTAAAGGCGCGCGCTGCGACCCGATTCGGCATCGCGCAAACGCACGAACCCCCGCAGCGGCAGGTCCTCGCGCCACGGATCGGCCGCAAGCAAAGCCGTGAGGTCGAACCGATCGGCGCACGCACGCAGTGCGTCGCGCAGCGACCCGAGGTCGTAGAAATCGCCGACAACCAGTAGCCGCGCGCCGCGCGGCAACGCTGCCAGCGCAAGCTGCAAGGCGTCGCCGACGGTTGTTCCCACGGGATCGCGAACGTCGGCACAGACGGCCGCCGCCGCGCGACCGCGCACGGCGGGAAAGATGTGCGCCTGTGCTCCGATGCGCGCGCACCGATCGTCATCGATCGCGGCGCCGTACCAAACGCGTGCCGCCGCGCAGCCGGCCTCGTAGTTGCTCGTCGTTCGGCCGACGTGCATCGACGCCGAGCCGTCTACGACGGCGGCCAGCACGAGCGTCGCATCCTCCAGCATGACGCGCGTTTGCAGTGCTCCCGCGCGCGCTGTCGCCGCCCAATCGATGCGCCGCGGATCGTCGCCTTCCATGTACGAACGTAGCTCGGCGAACTCGTAACCGTCTCCACGCCGCGGCGCAACGATTCCGTAGCCGCGCACGTTTGCGCGCCGGCCGGCAAGCAGCGCAGCCCGCAGCCGCGGTCCGAAGGCGTTCATGCCTCTAGTCTTTCGCGGCGACGAATGAGTTTGCTGCGTTTTCCGATCATAAGACGTCGATGGACTCCCTCGCTCCCGCGTTCGAGCTGCAGGCGCAGTGGTGTCACCGTTTGGGCTCACCGTTGTACGGCGCGTTACTCGAACATTGCGCGGACGATCTGCGCCGCGGGACAGGTAAACTTCTAGAACTGCTCGCGCCGTATTACGACGATCCTCCGGCATCGGCGCTGGCCTTGCGGCTGATGGCGGCCGTGCACCGTCTCGCCCTCGACGGAAAAGCAGCTCAGCTCGCCGCACACTATCCGTCGTGTGGCGGGGACGGCAATCCGCGGGCGGCGTGGGGCGCCTTCAACGACGTCATCGCGGTACATTTCCGGACGCTGAGCGGCGAAATCGCCGCACCCGTACAGACGAACGAGGTCGGTCGCGCGGCGGCGCTTCTCGGAGGATTCTTGACGGTCGGCGCACGCTTTGGACTGCCGCTACGTCTTCTGGAACTTGGCGCGAGCGCCGGCTTTTTGCTGCGCTGGGATCAGTACCGTTACTGTGCGCGCAATTGGGCTTGGGGACCGCCGAATTCACCGCTCCGATTCGACGACCACTTCCTGAATGCGATGTCTCCGCTGCGAAGCGAACCGATCGCGGTCGCGACACGCCGCGGCTGCGATCTTGCGCCGATCGATGCGACGAGCGAGGCGGGAAGCCTGCGACTGCGCTCCTTCGTGTGGGCCGATCAGCTCGATCGCTTGGCACGACTTGAGGCGGCATGTACCGTCGCTCGTGAGGTAACCGCGGCGGTGGACCGCAGGGACGCAGCAGCATGGCTCACAGAGCAGCTGGCAGTGCCGGCCTCTGGGGTCGTGACCGTCGTATTCCATGCGATCGTCATGCAATATCTCCCGGAAAGCAGCCGGACGGTCATAGATCGGCTAGTCGAACGCGCCGGCGCGTTTGCGACAAGCAACGCGCCCCTGGCGCGGCTTTCTTTAGAACCGCGCACCGGCGCGAACGTCGTCCTGCAACTTTGGCCAAGCGGCGAAGAGATCGGCCTCGCGCGCGCCTCGCTGCACGGCCGCGACATCACGTGGCTGGCATGAGTCGCAACATCATCGCTCGCGGCACGCGTATTTCAAGGAGAACATGCGCTCATACGGCTGTGCCCACGATCGGGAAGATATCGAAAGCGATGGCGATGAAAAGCAGCACGAAGACGGCGAACCGCCATCCCGCGTCGGCCTCAGGCTGCGGGCGCAATCTCCGTGTCGTCGTAGCGGCGTAAACGATAGACGAGCGTCGATACGCCCCAACTGAGGACGAAGATGCCGACGATAATGTAGCCCAGCACGCCGAAGTTGTTACTCAGGTTGCTGATACCGTTCCACATGCCGCCCCGGAGGTTGAGTTGACCAGCCAGGATGCTGAGAGCTTCAATCGTCCCGACGACGAGCGCAACGAGCACGGAGACCAGAGTGATCGTCATATTGTAATACAGTTTACGAATCGGTTTGACGAACGCCCAGCCGTAGGCGCCGAGCATCAGGATGCTGTCGCTCGTGTCGATCAATGCCATGCCCGCGGTGAACAATAGTGGAAAAATTAAGATCGCGTAGATCGGCAGTCCTTTTCCTGCCTCGACCGCCGCGATGCCAAGCAGTCCCACTTCGGTCGCCGTGTCGAAACCCAAGCCGAACAGAAAACCGATCGGATACATATTGACGCTCTTGCCGACGACACGCAGCAGCGGCTTGAAAAAGCGGCCCATGAGCCCACGCTGGTCGAGGAAATCCTGAACGCTCTGCTCGTCGTAGCCTTCGCCGCGGCGCACGCGGCGAAAAGCGCGCACGATCTCGACTAGCACGAGAAGGTTGATGATCGCGATCACATACAGGAACGTCGCGGACACCGATGTTCCGATGAGTCCGCCCACGTTTTGCAGATTCGGAATCGTATGCTTGATGGCGCTCGCGGCGACGGCGATCCCGACCGTCAGCGCCACGACGACGGTCGAATGGCCGAGCGAGAAGAAAAACCCGACGCCGACCGGCCGTTTGCCGTCCTGCATTAGCTTGCGCGTCACGTTGTCGATTGCGGAGATGTGATCGGCGTCGACCGCGTGCCGCAACCCGAACGTGTACGCCAGCAGCGCGGTACCCAAAAGGATCGGCCGGCTCGAGAACGCGACGAACGCGAGCACCCATCCGGCGACGTTGAGAACGCCGAGAATAGCGTAGAGGGTGATGACTTTGGCGCGCACGTCGCGGTGACTGTCATCGAAGACACGCGCCAAGGCCGAGAAGCTAAAACTTCGCAAGCGGGGCAACGGAGTCTTAGCCGGGCGAATTGTAGCCGGCGGATCTTCGGTAGCGAGCATCGGCGAACGCAAGTGTACGCCACACGAAGGCGAAGCGACTGCTCTCTGGCTTATTTGTATACGATGAAGACACTAGGAGGTTGGGTCGGCCTTTGTCCGACAGCCGACGACGGGCGGCTTGCGGCAAAGCCCAAGCGCGACGGATTCGGTGAAACCGAATCCTCTAGAGGCACTACGTCGCGGTCTCGAGCAATCGGGCCGGCGCATCGACAGGCACGGCGGATGGTGCATAGCGCACGACCAGGATCGCGAGATCGTCGGCGACGCGGCGTGAACGGCGCCGCAAACGGCGCACGATCGCGTCGGCCATCGACTGCGGGCTGCCGTCGAGCGCGGCGAGCCATTCCGCGGCGCCTTGCGCACCTAGAAAATCGTTATGTGCGTCGCGGGATTCGGTAAGACCGTCGGTCGTAACGATCAGCAGATCGCCCGAACAGAGCGTCAGTTCGCGCGTTTCGTACAGCGGCTCGTCTTCGATGCCGATGATGGAACCGGTCGGCGGGAGTTGCACGACGGCCCCGGGGCGTCGCAGCCACGCCGGCTCATGGCCTGCAGACGCGTAGCGCAGAACGCCGGTCTGCAAATCGATGACTGCCAGGAACAGGACGACGAAGGTCTCGGGACGCTCCACGGTCCGCGCATATAAGGCGCCGAAGCGCGCCAAGACGTCACCGGGGTCGCGATGCTCCGAGAATAGCGTTCGGATGCTGTACTTCACAAGCGCGGTGTCGACCGCGGCGGCGAGGCCTTTGCCGCTGACGTCAGCGACCAAAAACATCGCGTAACGCCGATCGAATGTGAAGGCATCGTACGTATCGCCGCCTACGTTGGAACCCTGCGTGGCCGAGAGCAACACGCTTCCAATCTCGATGTTCGGGACAGCGCGGCGTTTGGAAAGGAACGCCTTCTGCAAACCCTCGACGACCTCGCGACCCTCCTCGACGACACGCCGTAAACGCCCGACGACGACCGCAAACAGCAACGCGACCACGGCGAAGAGCCCGTTTGAAAAGTCGCGCGTGCGCGTGTTGCCGGACACCGTGGACTCGAATCGGCCCTGACCGAGCGTTTCACGCGTCAATAGGTCGGCGGTAAGGCGTTCGTACTGTGCTCGCTGCGCTGGAAACACGAAACGCGGCGCCCGTTCGTCGCCGTTCTGCGCAATCGCGTCGATCCGCTCTAAGTCGCTTGCCAACAACTTCTCGTATGGACGCAAGTCTTCGCGAGTCGAGCGGCGGTCGAACTGTTCGACTTCAAGCAACTCCGAATCGCGTTGCGCGGCGACGACGGCCGACTGGTATGCGAAGGCGTCGCGGATGCCTACGCCGCCCCAATACGATAAGTACGTCGCAAAGGCAAACGCGGCGAGCAGTCCGACGAACAGAACGAGCGTGACCAGTGTCCGGCGCGTCACCATCGGCCCTGCCCTTCGCTGCCGGCCGCCGGACAACTTCGTTTCGGCCCCGGGGAAAAGAGCCGGGGAACTTGATTCCCTGCGTCGGAGAATCACCTCACAGCGGGTATCGGGAGCTAGCGCCATGATCGTCCATAACGACCTTACCATCCGCGTCGGCGACGGGCAGATGCCGGCATACCTGGCACGACCGGGCAGTGACGGCCGCTATCCCGCGGTAATCGTGCTTGAAGGCGTGTACGGTTTCGATGATGAGCTACGCCGCATCACGGATTTGCTCGCAAGCCTCGGGTACGCCGGGCTCGCCATCAACTATTTTTACCGCACGCATCCGACCTTACGTCTGCCCTTTACGCCCGAAGGACGCGCGAGCGGTGAAGAGGCCGCCGGAGCGGTGAAGAAAAGCCAAGTTTGCGCCGATGTTGCAGCAGCACGCGATTGGCTCAACGATCAATCCTTCGTCGAAGCTGGGCATATCGGAACCTGGGGTTTCGGATTCGGCGGCACGCTCGCGTTCGCCACTGCAACTTTACCCGGCATCAACGCCGCCGTCGCCTTTTACGGTCAGAGTATCGCCTCGCTCATGCCCAGCGGTGAAGCGGCGCCGCTCGAGGATGCACCGGATATACGTGCGCCGCTGTTGCTCGTGTTCGGCGGCCGGGACGAGTTGATCTCGCAAAGCGACGTCGAGCTGACGGTCGACACGTTGCGCTCGAACAACAAGCGCTTCGACGTACAGGCTTATCCCAACGTCGGCCACTCCTTCTTTCGCACGACCGGAAATTCGGTGTCGGCGCGCGAGGCTGCCGACGCGTGGGACCGCGTCCAATCGTTTCTGGGAAACCATCTCGCCTAAGCGGCCAGCCGCCCGCGATTCTCTAGGAGCGATCGGTACCTAGTAGCGAGTGCTCGAAGGTAAACCGCGGAACTTCGCTTGGAAAGTGATAGTCCACGAAATCGTACTCGAACTTCGGAACCGACGTGTCGAAACCGAACTGCAGCGGCGCATCAGCCACGATCTGTTGAATGTAATTGCGACTGCCGAGCTGCACGTAATGTACGGTCCACTCGACGCCGTCGTACGGCTTTCCGCCAAGCAGCCCTTGCACGTTGAGTTGCACGGTACGGTACGTCGTCGGGTCGACCCACAGGTCGCGCAAACGGTTGTTTTGCGGTTCGCGCAGCGGCGTCAACCTCAAGTGAAGCGCCGGCGCATTCGCGATGCGCTCCATACCCGCGAGTTCGATCTGGTAGTCACGCGTGTTAGCTTCGACGCGAGCAATCTCGCGAAAACCACCGCTCGGCTCAGGGCTCGGTCTGGGACCCCCCGACGGGCTGCTACTGCCGGTCGGGCCGGCGCTCGGCGATGGATTCGAATTCGGGATGCGGGTCGCCGAAGCGCCGACCACGCCGCGCGTGAGGACGCCGAACGATGAGAGGGGATCGATGCGCGGATCATCGAGTCGGATCGGTTCGGCATCGGGGTTGGTGTCTAAGAACGTAAAGCCGAAGATCGAGAACGGAACCCCGCCCAGGCGATGTTTCTCTTCAGCAATGTCGTGTAGCGGTTCGAGCGACAGCGCTCCATCATGACTGCGATAGTACGCATCCCACCAATTGTCGAAAACATGGCCGTTGTGAAGGTAGCGCACGAGCGCCCCGTAGCGCAGGTACGGCACGTCGGTGCGAACGCGCCATGCATTTCGCGCCCGCGCGAAGATACGTTCCGCGGCAGCGTCGAGAGTCGGCACCGGTGTCGGCGACGGCTCAGTCGCGGCACGCGCTCGGTCAGGGAGATGGACCGCCGCAACCACGAGCGCCAGCCCGCACAAAAGCGCTAAACGGCGAGGCATCGTGTACGAGCTTCGTTGGAAACCGCGCAAAACCCGCGAACTGAGGCCTACGTTGAGCGGTAGCTCGTCAGAACTGCTGGGGTACCCGATATGCGTCGTGGATTTCGCGCTTGGCGTCGAGCAGCGCCGCCGTGACGATCGTTTCGCGCGTCTGGCGACACTGGCAACGCAGCGACGCGCAGCCGTCGCCCGAGTGTAAGGTCGCGCCGTGGCGACAGTAATCGCAGAGAACCAAGGAATCCATGGACCCGTTCACTCCTAAACGTTAAAAGACGGACCGGGCGTCGAACGCGGGGCACGTACACGTACACGCGCTTTATTCCCGCGAATGCACCGATTAATCCGGCCCTCGCTCGCATGTCGGTTCGTGCCTAGAGGATTCGGTTTTACCGAATCCGTCGCGTTTGCGGCTTCCGCCGCAAGCCGCCCGTCGTCATCTGTCGGACGAAGTCCGACAGATTCCTACGGCACGGGAACGCCGGCTATTAGTTCCGCCACGACGGCTTCAGCGTCGATTCGTTCGGTCAGCAAGCGGTAGTTGAAGGTTATCCGATGACGCAACACGGCTGCGGCATTCGCGCGCACGTCGTCGGGTGTAATAAACGTACGGCCGTCGACAAGCGCGCTCGCGCGCGACATCGCGGCCAGCGCCAGGGTCGCGCGCGGCCCCGCGCCACGCTCGACGTAGGCGTGCCGTTCCCGCGTCGCTCCCACCAGCGCCACGATGTATGCGGCCAACCGCCGCTCGATAAAGACGTCGTGCGCAGCCGCCCGCCATCGCAAAACGTCGGCCATGCCGGCCACATGACGCTCGAACGGAGGCGCTTCACCGCCGAAACGTTCGAGAATCACGAGCTCCTGCTGCGGGCTTGGATAGTCGACTACGATCTTGACCAAGAAGCGGTCCATCTGCGCGAGGGGCAGCGCATAGGTACCGTCACCGTCGAGCGGATTCATCGTCGCGGTCACGATGAAAGGATCCGGCAATGCGTGGGTTTGTGGACCGATCGTCACTTGGCGTTCCTGCATCGCCTCGAGCAACGCCGACTGCACTTTGGCGGGAGCGCGGTTGATCTCGTCGGCGAGCACGACGTTTGCGAAAACGGGCCCTACAACCGTCGTGAAATCTCCGCTGCGCTGGTCGAAGACGCGCGTTCCGACAACGTCGCTCGGCAGCAAATCCGGCGTGAACTGCACGCGTTTGAAGGTTCCGTCGAGCGCGGCCGCAAGCGCTCGGCACGCCAGCGTCTTCGCAAGCCCGGGTGGCCCCTCGAGCAAGACGTGGCCGCCCGCAATCGCGGCGCGCACCAAAGCATCGAGCGTGGCCTGCTGACCGACGATCGTGTGAGCGAGCGCGTCGATGAGGGCGGCCGGCTTCAGGGCAGGTATAACAGCGCCTCCTGCGCCGCCTCGGCGACGCGCTCGTCTTCACAGAAACTCGCACGTTCCAGTGCAGAAAGCGCCGCACCGTCGCGACCGCACACCGCGCCGCGATGCGCAAGATCGGCAAGCGTTTCATCGTCCCGCGCGCCGGCGCGCCGGCGCAGCGCGACCCGCAGCGCCGAAGCGTGCGAACGCGTCGGTTCCCCCGCGAGCGCGCGAGCGAGTTCACGCAAATGCGCGTCCGGGTCGAGCACCGGAGCGGCGGGAGCGGCCGCAGCCGAAACCGGCCGGGTGCGCCGAGCGTGCCCGCGTAGCCACATGAGGGCGACCGCCGCCGCGATAAGTAGCACGCCGAGCCCGACGATCCGCAGCATGATCCGCGCCGCCTGCGCGAGCGTTTTCTGCACCCCGGTTTTGAAGGGCACGGCAGCGATCCGCAGGCGCAGGGGATTGGTTTGAAAGCGGCTCGGCCGGCCGGTGCGGCCGTCGACTGCGTCGAGTGTCGCGGGCGCGATCGTCACGTCACCCGCGGCCGTCGCATCCAGGGTCAGCGTCTCAAAACATTCGGTCCCGCGCTGCGTCGCGGTGCAGCGCCGTTCATCGCCGAGTTCCTCGAAGGCGGCAAGATTGGGCAATCCGATCTCATCGAGCGACGTCACTTCCTCGGTCACGCCGGCCTGGATCGTCAAGTGAAAACGTTCGCCGACCGCGACGTCGCTTCGATCGACGGCCATCGAGAAATCGCGCACGTGAAGCACGCGTAAACTTTGAGCCGCGCAGGGCAGTCGTACGGCGGCGGCGCCCTGCAAAAAAATGCAGACGAGCATCCCGGCGACGCGCGGGTCGGCCGGAGGCCGGACGCGCCTTTTTATGGCAATGAACCGAGCCATTCCCCAAATAAAAATCGTGCGTCTGAAGGCCCGGGGGAGGCCTCGGGATGGAACTGTACGGCGGTAATCGGCAAGGTGCGATGGCGAAAGCCTTCGTTCGTGCCGTCGTTGAGATTCACCATCGTCGCTTCGAGTTCACTCGGAAGAGAGGCCCCGTCGACCGCGTAGCCGTGATTGTGTGCGGTCACGATGACCACATCGCGCTCGAGGTCCATGACCGGCTGGTTCCCGCCGCGGTGACCGTAGGGCAGCTTGTAGGTCCGACCCCCGCAAGCGAGCGCCAAGAGTTGGTGTCCCAGGCACACTCCGAACATCGGCAACTTGCCGACGAGTCCACGCACGGTCGCGAGCATTTCGGGCAGCTCCGTCGGGTCGCCCGGACCGGGTGAAATGACGACCCCGGCGGGCTCGCAGGCGAGCACCTCGGCCTCTGAAGCACTGTACGGCAACACCGTGAGCCGTGCCCCGAGGGCGGCTAGGTCGCGCACGATCGCCCGTTTCACGCCGCAATCGAGCACGACGACGTGCGGGCCGGCGCCTACTGAATCGAGCGTATGCGCCCTTTGGCTCGCAACGCCGGCGACGAGTCCGGCCGTGCTCGTCTCGCGGGCAAACGGGAGGAGCGCCGCCTCCATCCCTTCGATCGCGTCCCCTCCGACGGCAAGCGCCGCGCGGATCGTTCCATGTTCGCGCAGCACCGTCGTCAGCGCTCGCGTATCGATGCCGGTCAGGGTCGGTACGCCCTGTTCAAGCAGCCACGAACCGAGATCGCTCCTGCTTGCATGGTGCGAAGGATGCCGCGCGAGGCGTTTCACGATCGCGCCCGCGACGCAGGCGCCCGCGTGCTGCATCGCATCACCGGAGATGCCGTAGTTTCCGATCATCGGATAGGTAAACGTCAACAGCTGCCCCGCGTAAGAGGGATCGGTCAGCGCTTCTTCATAGCCGGTCATGCCGGTATAGAAGACCGCCTCGCCGAGCGCCAGCGCACTCGAACCGACGCCCTCGCCATCGAAACGCGTTCCGTCGGCGAGCAGCAGCGCAGCGGGAATCGGCATGTTCGATTCGGTCAGGACGCCGCGACCACGAACGAGCTACTTATAGACGGCTCCGGAAATGTTGATGTAGCTGCTGCGGTGGCCCGGTACGCGCGCGTCCCCGAGCGCAGCGATGGTCACGCGGTGTAGCCCCTGCGGTAAAACGGGGCTCGTAAACACGACGGCGCGCACGATTTTGTGTGGCGCATAGAAATCGAGGTCGTGGAACCGCTCGCCGTCGAGCGTAATGATCGCATGCCCGCCGCCGGTGCCGCGCACGCCGTAGAGCTGCACGGCCGTACCGATGAACGACAACGTCACGGCGGCGCCGAGCGATGCCGTGCGGCTGCTGGTGCCGAACAGCCGTCCGTCACGGAAACGGCGGACGTGTTCCCAGCGTCCGTAGAACTGAAAGCGGCCGACTCCCGAGCCGACGTAACTATCCGAAACGAACGTCGCGCCCTTCGCCGCGACGACCGCTTGGAGCGCGATCACGAACAGCGGAACGAAGGGCCACGAACGTTTCACGAGTTAGCGTCTTACTCTTGGAGACGCCGCACCACCTTGGCAGCCGGCGCCGACTCGGTTCCTAGGAGAGCGGCTTGCGGCGAAGCCGCAAACGCGATGGCTTGGGTGAAACCGAATCCTCTAGTGGTGCGGGAGGCGCAGGTTGAGTTGGAAGTTCGGCGCGTCCTGCGTGAGGCCGAGGTCGAACTCCGTGATGACCGTCTGGTGCTGGTCGCGGGCGTACCCGGCGGAGATGCTCAGATAGGCGGCGTTCGTGCCGCTGCCGATGACGCTCGTACGCTTGCCGTGGAGCGCCTGCAAAACGGTTTCGCCGGTCGTGATGTCGTCAAAGGCAAACGAGAGCGAGGTCTTCTCGTTGAGCGCAAACGCCGTGCCGAGTTGGTATTGGAAGGCGTTACCGGGTTGGGCGATGCCGGGCTGGTGCACGGCCGGATCGGTGCTCAGATCGCGAAACGACGTAGGCTGATTGTAATAGAGGTTTGCGCCGCCGAAGAAGATCGCCGGGTCGCTCGTCTTCACGAAACTCGCCCCGACTTCGTATCCGAGGGCGCCCGAGCCCGTCGGTAGATTGCCGGGATACTGCAGGTTCGAATTGCTCGCGTCGTTGATGAGCTTGATGCCGTACGGCGAGCGACCGGTCGGCAGAGAAACGTGGGCGTTGAGCGTTACGCCCGGAGCGTTCGCCTTCTCGCGCTCAAGCTGGTAGTAGCCTCCCAGCAGAACGTCGCCGATACCGCCGCTGTGGACGCGGTCTTGCGAGGGCAACTCACCGGAATCGTTCGCGCCTACCGAAGAGAAGGTCGTCGAGCGACTAAAGTACGGCACTTGACCTTCAAGCTGCAACCGATCCGTCAAGCCGTATGTGGCGTTGAGGCCGAGCTCCGTGATATCGCTGCGCTGCTGCGTGACGTTGACGTTACCTAAGAAGATTGCGTTCAACGCAAGGAACCCGTTGAGGGTAAAGAACCGGTTGTCGCTGTACGCGCGCGTGATGCTGGGGGTTACGGTTAGATTGCGGCGGAACAGAGCGTTCTGCTGCTGATATACGGACTGGACGCTCGCGTCGGTGGGAGCGGTCGTCAACGCGGCCTGCTCGGGGGCACCCGCCGGCACCGTAGCGTTCGCGACGATCTTGGGTGCAGCGCCGGCGGCTGCGACGTTGCCTCTTGCGGTGGCCGACGTGCGTGCGGCGACGCTCGCCGGCCTGACCGCTTCCAAGCTGCGTGATGAAACGGGACCGACCACGCCCGCGGCGCGCACCGCTTTGAGCTGCGCGATTTCAGCCCGTAGCTCGTTGATCTGCGCCTGTTGATCACCGTTCTTGGCCGACAAGCGCTCTTCGACCGCGAGAAGGGTTGCCTGGAGCGCAGCAGCGTCGGCGTTGCCGGGCACGACTGCCACCACCTTGCTGACGATCTTGGCGACGGCTCTTTTGTGAGCCGGGCCGGATGGTGCGGCGGCAACGACTTGAGCGGCGAGTTGATGCGCAGGCAGGCTCGCTACGTCTGCGGCGTCGGGCTTAGGTGCGGAGGCGGCGCCCACGAGTGGCGTCGCGAGCCCAAGCAAAACGCTACAGGCGGCGAGTCGACGAAGCGCGGTTGAGATCATCACACAATGCTTTCTGGAGTGGCCGATCGTTCGCTAATGAAGCAACTGCAAGGTCGGCGGGATAAGGTTGAGCGGCGGACTGACGGCGCTTGTGGTGCTGGGCGCGACCTGCAACGCAAGCTTCAGTTGATTGGACACCGCGTTGTTGTTGGTCGTGAGCTGCACCTGTTGATAAACTGAGCCGCCCGAGATACCCTGCGAGACTTGGCCGCCCGGAAGGTTGATTGCGACGCCGAGCGCGCCCGGGTCGACGTTGACGTTACACGGTGAGCCGCACATGGTGCCTGGGACCGAACCGACCACGAGGGTCGGGCGCACAGCCGAAACGTCGACCGTCGCGCCGTTGATAACGGCGTTGCCGTTGCCGGCGATTTGAATCGACTGCGCGACGCCCGCAATGCGGCCGTCGGCGATCGTGCCCGTCGCACTGCCGCTGCCCGGCGCGGCGTTGCCCGAAGCGCCGCCGCGCGTCGTATAGGACCCGACGGTCACCGAGGGCTTTGCGCCGCTGAGGTCGATGCCGACGGTTTCGCCGGCACTGTACGTCGTCGCGCCGTTCGCGCCATGGGTCGTCCATACCGAGCTAAGATCGAAGCCGAAATAGACCACCCGGCCGCCGAGCGCGTTGCCGGAGCCCGACGCGCCGATCGCGGCGCCGCCCCCGGCGGACGTCGTCGCGCTTTGCGTCGACTGCCGGGCGGTAATGTTGAGAGCGCGCGCCGCGACCGGCACATTCGCCGTTTGTGGGATGACATAACGGCCGCGCACGTCGCGCAAAGCAGCGTCGGCGAGCGGAGCCGCTGCATGCGGCGCGGTGAAGGCCGCATCGAGTGGGTCATCTGCGCGAACCGAGGTGGCAGGCACGATGACGCTCGCCGCGAGAGCAGCGGCTACGAGCATGCGGTTCATATGCGTTGTACCGCGGGCGTGCCGACGAACATCAGCGTGGCGGTGACGTCGGGTAGCGGCGAGTTCGGCGCTGCCGCGAGAAGATCGCGCGAGCTCAGCGGCGCTGCGACGCGAGCCAGGACGTTATCGGTGCGATAGCCCTTGCCGAGAATAACAAGCACGATACCATTCCATTCCGACGCAAAGTCAGAGAGTGGGAGAACGCGGTTCCCGAGCGCCGGATCCGCGACGTACGCATATTGGCCGTCGACGTGGCGCAGGAGGGCAAAATGATGATAGCCGCGGTAGTCGAGAAGGACGACTCCGGGCACCTTGAGGTCGCCGAGCGAGTGAACGGCAAGGGTAAACCCTTCCGCTCCGAGGCCGACCGTCTTGGCATAGTTCTTGATGTCCAGGAGGGAGAAACCGCGCCGGCTCACGGCCGCGGCGTCTGAGACGTTGAGCATGCCGGCGAAGACGTCGCGCTCAGTAACCGGAGCTTCGTAACCGTCGCGGAACAGCGTCGCTAGGGCCGCCGCACCGCACGAGAAGTCGAGCCGCTCTTCGACGATGCCGTCGAAGCGCCGCTCGCGCATGCTGAGCACGTGATGGTGCGCATCTTCGCCTTGGCCGGCGACGAGCGCACCGACGCTGTCGTTCGCGCGCACCGGTTGCGCCTGCCAGAGGAGCGCCGCGACAAGCGCGGGGATGACGAACCAAGATCGCTTCACGTAGATTCCTGTGGAAAGAAACGCCGGACGGCGACGCGCATGCAACGCGCCGCCGTCCGTTTGGGATTTAGGGTTGGACGACGAGCGAGTTGCTCTGCTGGTTGGCGACGCCCGAGGCGACGTTGAGGCTGAGGTTACCGCTTGCGCCGTTGAACGTGTTGCCGCTGGCGCCGGCGTTGGTGTTGGCCGTCAGGATGTTACGCAGGCCCGAGACGTTCTGGGTCGTGCGGATCGACGCGCTGCTGTGGCCCATGCTGCCGGGGGCGCTGATCAGCGTTGCGTTGGCTTGGTTGTTGAAGGCACCGGCCGCGACGTTGACGCCGATGTTGCCGGTAGCACCCGCTCCGACACCGTCGGCGCTGGCGGTCGAGGACCCGGTCGCCGTGAAGGTCTGCGAGTTCGTGACCGTGTGCGTCTGCGTGGCGTCGACGTTCTCGTTGAACGTGCTGTTGCTGTTGCTCGACGACGTCGAGTCGCTCGATGCGCTCTTGGTCGTGTTGCTCATGTTGGTGTTCGAGCTCTGGCTAGCCGAGGAACTGTTCTTCGAGCTGGACGCGTTCTGCGTTTGCGAGGCGCTCGCGTTCAAGGTCGCCGAGGCGTCGGAGTGGCTCTTGGCGTCTTCCGAAGAACTCGACGCGCTGGCAGCGGCGTTGTTGGCCGATGCCGACTTGTTTGCCGAGGCGCTATTGTCCTCATGGCTCTTGGAGGCGGCATCGTTTGCCGAATTTGACGATGCCGCGTTGTTGGCCGACTTGCTGCTGTTGGCATTGTTGGTGGCCGACTTGCTGCTGTTCGAATTGTCGTTGGCCGATTGGCTCGAGCCGTTGTTGCTGTCGCCCGAACTGTGACGGCCGTTGGAGTTGTTCTCGGACGAACTGTTGTTGCCGTTGCCCTGATTGCTGTTATGCTCGTTTTCCGAGCTCGAGTTCGACGAGTTGGAATTGTTGGATCCGTGATTCGCGCTGTTGGAGTTCGAACCACTGTGGTCCGCCGAGTTGGAGTTCGAATCGTTGTGATTTGACGAGTTGGAGTTCGAGGCGCTCTGATTCGCCGAGTTGCTGGCGGAGTTGCTGCTGTTGGATTTGTTGTGATCCGAAGCGTTGTTGCTCGCCGACGCTGAGTTCGAAGAACTGGCGCTTGCAGACGACTTGCTGCGGTCCTTGCTGCTCGACGAGTTGCTGTCTTGGGTCGCGCTGGCCGACTCGTTGAGCGTCGCTGCGGAGCTCGACGCCGAGTTGGACGCGCTCTGATTCGCGCGGTTTTCCATGCGCATGTTGGTCGTGGTCGTCGACGAATTGCTGTCCGATTTCGACATCGAGTTGCTGTTGTTCGTCGCGTTCTCGCTCGCTGTGATCGCGAGATGGTCGGTGGTCGTGTTCGTGTTGGTCTCGGTCAGGCCGTTGCCCTGAACGCGGACGCCGCTCAGTCCGGTCGTCGACTGGTTGAGCCGCAGGCTGCCGTTGGAAGAGCCGTTGCTTGAGCCCGAGCCCGAGCCGGAGCCGGAGCCCCCGGTGATTGAACTGAGGCCGCCGCGGCCGCGGATGATCGTCAAGTTCGTCTGGCTGTTGCCGACGCCTGACGCGACGTTGAGCCCGGCATTGCCGGAGGCGGCTTTGAGCACGTTGCCGGTAAGAACGGCCGTCGGGCTGATGACTAAGACGCCGTTGGAGCCGGAACTAGTCTGGTTGCTGGTGCCGTCGGCAAGCACCGGAGACCCGGCGGCTGCGACGATGGCTACCGTGCCCAGCACGGATAGGAAAGATCGGTTCACGATGACCTCACAGTCGGAAAGGGGGACGAAAGTCGCAAGGGTGGTTTACGGGTGCAGGTTCAGTGTGAAGGCGTTGGTGGAGGCGTTGCCGTTCCCGGCGGTTTGGTTGACTTGAACGAGGCCGCTGGCATGGGCGAAGGCGCCCGGGGTCACGCTGACCCGATTGCGCGCCCCCACGTTCACAACGCCGATAGGACCTATCCGTTGTGTCGTGGTGGCGCCGGCTAGCGCCGCGTCCGATGCCGTGCGGCCGAGGCCGATCGTAGCGGTGTTGATCTGCTCGTTCCCGACGCCCGCGGCCACATTGACCCGCACCAAACCGATGGCCTGCGCAAAGGCGGCTCCCTCGAGCGTCGCGGCATTGGTGATCTGCGGAACGGAGACCGGGTCGGCCAAGACCGCCGCCGGCAACGTCCAAAAGATCACCCCAATGAAAGCTATGGGATATCGAAACAACTTCGTCTCCAGACGATGTAACACTGATGATTCCGCCGCCGGAAACCCCGCGACGGGACTTGAGAATACCGTAAGCAGCCATAAGTCAAAAGTGCCGATGAGCACTGGCACTAGGGTCCTTTTGGGCCTTTAGTGTTACGAGACACTCATAAAACCATCATAACGAGGGGTAAAGCGAGCACGCCGCACGAGCTCACCGACCGTGCACCGCATCTAAAGTTTCCGCCGCAGCGTCGAGCAATCGAACAGGTATTTCCACGGCTGTCTTGAGGCTTTTGGACCTCGTCTTATTCATAACGCGTTAAGCACGTGCTCGCAGGAAGAACGGCTAAGGGGGCACGATAGAGTCGTCAATATCGATGGCTGCACGTATTGAAGACTACGCGTTGATCGGCGACATGCACACGGCGGCGCTGATTGCGAACGACGGCTCTTTAGACTGGTTGCCGCTACCGCGCTTCGATTCGATGGCGGCTTTCGCGCGGCTGATCGGCGACGGCGGTAACGGTATCTGGCGGATTGCCCCGCAGGCCCCCGTCGGCGAAACCACGCGCCGCTACCTCGGAGATACGCTCGTCCTCGAAACGACCATGGGAACTTGCGAAGGCAGCGTGCGGATGATCGACTTCATGCCGATGAGCAATCCCTATCGTCGCGTCGTGCGGATCGTCCAAGGCGTCACCGGTAACGTGCCGATGAGCTTGGCGTTCCGGCCGCGCTTCGACTACGGGGAAATCGTTCCGTGGTTCAGCGCGGGCGAGCGTTCGGTACTCGCCGTCAGCGGACCGATCGCGCTGACCCTCATCGCGGACGTCGAACTAGAGCGTCGGGGCGCGGCGATCGAAGCGAACTTTGCGCTCGCGCCGGGCGAGCGCGCGAGCTTCGTCATGTCGGCTTCTCTTTCGCACGAGGCGCGCCCCGATGTCGTCGACTCGGCGACGTTGCTCGCGGAGACACTCGCATGGTGGACCGGGTTTGCGCAGCGTTCGTCCTATCGCGGCATCTATCGTGACGCGGTGATGCGCTCGCTCTTGACGCTCAAAGCGTTGACGTACGCGCCGACCGGCGCGATCGTCGCCGCGCCGACGACGTCACTGCCCGAAGCGATCGGCGGCGTGCGAAATTGGGATTATCGCTATTGCTGGTTACGTGACGCGACCTTCACGCTGATCGCCTTGATGAATGCCGGCTACTTCGACGAAGCCGGCGACTTCATGAAGTGGCTCGTGCGAACGATCGCAGGCGATCCCGATAAAGTGCAGATCATGTACGGCGTGGGCGGCGAACGCCGCTTAGCGGAATATGAATTGACCTTCCTCGGCGGGTACGAATCGTCGCCGCCGGTGCGCATCGGAAACGCCGCATCCGATCAGTTCCAGCTCGACGTCTACGGCGAGGTCGTCGACGCCGGTTACGCCGCGCTCAAAGGCGGCATGGTCGCAAGCGACGAGACCTGGGCGATGCTCCGGGGAGTGATCGACTACGTCGCACACCACTGGCAGAATCCCGCCGACAACGGGATGTGGGAGGTGCGCGGTGGGCGCCGGCACTTCACGCACTCCAAGGTGATGGCGTGGGTCGCCTTCGACCGCGCCGTCAAAATCATCGAGGACTTCGGCTACCCCGGACCGCTCGACGAGTATCGCGCGATGCGCGAGCGCGTTCACCACGAGGTGTGCGCGCAGGCGTACGACCAGCGCCGCCGGACGTTCACGCAGTCCTACGGTTCGCAACCGCTCGATGCAAGCGTGCTGCTGATTCCGCTCGTCGGTTTCTTGCCGGCCGACGATGACCGCGTTCGTGGAACGCTCGCGGCCGTGGAACGCGAACTGTTCTTCGATCCGTTCGTGTTACGGTATTCGACCGAAACGAACCTCAACGTCGACGGTTTGCCGCCGGGCGAGGGCGCCTTCTTGGCGTGCAGTTTCTGGCTTGCCGACAACTACACGCTCGCCGGTCGCTACGATGACGCACGTCGTCTCTTCGAAAAGCTGCTCGGCCTACGCAACGACCTCGGATTGCTCAGCGAAGAGTACGACGTCCGCCGCGGCCGGCTCGTCGGCAACTTTCCGCAAGCGTTTTCGCATCTGGCGCTGGTCAATACGGCGCTCAATCTGGAGCGTTATTCGGGCCCGGCAAAACAACGCGCCGATCAATCCGTCGTTACAGCGTAGCTCGTTTCGGCGACGCTAGCGTGGCGCGAGCCGACTTGCGAAAAACGTCATGACGTCGGCTGCCGCGTCGATGCGCTGCTCGAAAGAATTTCCGATTCCATGGCCCTCTCCAGTGTTTTGAATCAACAGGACCGGGTTGCGGGAGCTACTGGCCGCTTGCAGTCGCGCGGTCATCTTACGCGAGTTCATCGGACTGACACGCGGATCGTTTTCACCCGTCGTCATCAACATGGCGGGATATGCCACGCCGTCGCGCACGTTCTGATAGGGGGACTGCCGGCTGATATAGGCAAAATCCGCAGCCTTGCGCGCGTCGCCGAACTCGGGAATATTCGACGCGCCGTTGGGTGAGAGTTGCCAGCGCGCAATGTCATAGATGCCGACCTCTCCGACCACGGCGCGATACAGACGCGGATTGCGAGTGATCGCCAAGCCCATCAAAAATCCGCCGTCGCTGCCGCCAAGAATTCCGAAATGCTGCCGGTCGCCGTATCCGTGCAACTCGAGCCACCGCGCGCACGATGCTAAATCGTCGGCGCTCTTCGTCTTGGTCGCGTGTAGTGCCGCCTGATGCCAGGCCTCGCCGTATTCGCCGCCACCACGGACATTCGCGTCTGCCAGAACCCCGCCGCGCTCGAGCCATGCGAGTTGCGTGCCGACGAAATGAGGCGCGGTGATGATGCCGTAACCGCCGTACGCGTACAAGATCGTCGGCGCGCTCCCGTCGTTCTTGATGCCCGGCAAGTGGATGATCGACAGCGGAATCCGCGCCTTTCCGTCGCTCGAGACGACAAAGACACGCTGCACGACGAGCGTCGAATAATCGGCCGGGGTTTTCGTTTCGATTCCGGTCGCCGTTACGGAGTTCCGTGCAGGCTCGTAGCGCAGCCAGCGTCCCGGCGTATCATAGGAACTGTAGTCGATCACGATCGGACCGTGCTCGGGATCTCCGGCCACAGCGGAAACGGCAACGTGAGGCGGAAGGGCGATCGCGCCCAATTCCTTGCCGGTTGCCTCGAAACGGCGCACGAGCGACTCGCCGCCGTCGCTGTAGGTTGCATACAACGATCCGTCGGCTATGTAAAGGTCTTCGAGCGGTTGTGGCCCGGCCGCAATGAAGGTGCGAGCCGCGGCATACCTCGCGCCGGGATCGAGCGCGAGCACGTCGTACGTCGGGTGAACTTTGCTCGTGCGCAACAGCAACGTATTTCCGAAGAACGTCGCGCTCTTGACGTGATCCGCGACGGTCGCGGCCTGCCTGAACGGGCCGGCACCCTCGCGCACCCAAACCGCATAGTCGCCGAGATCGCCTGGTTCGATCAGCGCCGCAGTCCGCGAACCGTCGCGGGAACGCAGAAGAACGTACTCGGCGACCCGCGATTGGCCGTGGCCGAAGACGTACGAGTCGCTTGCCGAATCGCTGCCGAGAGCGTGGTGATAAAGCGCGATGTTGAAGTGCTGCTCCCCGGCCGGGACGTCGCGCGGCCAGCGCGCGTACAGAAAGCCGCGGCCGCCCCGGTCCCAAACCAGCGCCGAAGGACTGACGCCGCCACCCGCATGGGGGATCGTGTCGCTACGTGCCAATCCCGTCGCGGCGTCGACGACGTGCATGGTCTCCTCTTCGGAACCGCCGGCTTGCGTCGTGAAGGCGACCTTCGTGCCGTCGGGCGCGGGAAACACCGACTCGATCGCTTCGGGCGCGGCGCCATGTGCCGCCGCGAGCGGATCGTAGAGAACGCGTTCGCGACCGGCGAGTCCGTCGCGCGAGACGAGCGCGGGTTGCGCCTGCGGCGGCGTAGTGCGTTCGTACACGAGGCGCTCGGCGTCGATCTGCAAACCGAAGCGCGCCGTCGAGGTCGCCGCAAGTCGGCGAATGCGTGCTCGCAGCGCTGCATAGCTCGGAGGGGTGCGGAGATAGCCGACCGCATACGCTCGCTGGCGCGCTGCCCACGCCTTCACGCGGGGAGCGCCGTCGTCTTCCAACCAGCGGTAATCGTCGACGTACGTTCGCCCGAAGAGATGATCGGTGACCGGAATTTTTGCCGTCGGCGGATAGGGCGGAAGACCGGCAGGCGTCGCACCGAGCAGCGCCGTTAGCGATAGTAATGCAAGGAATCGTTGCGGGCACATAGCGGGCGGCGTTCGTACGCTCAGAGCGCGAAGCCTCGCCTGAAAAGCCACGCTCAGGTGTTACGGGATGGCCGCATCGGGCGTGCGCACGTGCTCCGGACGGACGCCGACGCCGACCGTTCGTGCGGCGAACGGATAGCGCTGCGCTTACGTCGCGAGCAGGTTCAAAAAATCCCATGGCGGTACGAGCAGCATGAATTTGTGTCGTGCGGAAATATGGCGAAAATCGGGCCCCGGCAGGATTCGAGCGCCGATGCGGATCGCGAGCTGTTGCTCGCGCCGCGGTGACAGTGCGAGTATCCGTTCCCGAGCCCAAGCTCGTCGAGCACGTCCAGCGTAGACGGATGAACGGTGTCGCTACGGAAATCGCGAAAGAAATCGACGAATATCCGAACATCATACGCGCCGGGCCGCCGCCGACGATGCAGCAGTTCGTTGCTATCGTCTCCACCATCGTGCTGATTCGAAAGCAATGCACGAGATGCTTGCCGCAGTCCATTCCTGTAGGCTACAGAGTATGACGAACACCACGTCCGGTCGAGGCGGGCGCCCCCAATGAGAGCCGCGCTCGGTTCGCACCGTGCACTCGGCGTAACGGAATCTCTCGAGCAACGCCTTGGAGTCTCTGGATTGGGCGTCGCTTGCGCATGAGCTTCAGACCGGCGGCTGTGCCGTGACCGGAGTGGTGCTGGACGGCGACGAGTGCCAAGCGCTCATCGATACGTACGAATGCGACGCCGCCTTTCGCAGCCGCGTCATCATGGCGCGTCACGGTTTCGGCCGTGGTGAGTACCAGTACTTCGCCTATCCCCTGCCGCCCATCGTCGCCAAGCTGCGCACCGAGTTGTATGGGCGGCTCGCCAGCATTGCGAATCGTTGGAATGCGGCACTTGGTTTGCCGGTGCAATACCCGCAAACCCATGCTGAGTACTTACAACGATGCCATGCGGCGGGTCAGTCCAAACCGACGCCGCTTCTGCTGCGCTACGGCATGGGCGACTACAATTGTCTGCATCAGGATCTGTACGGAGAGCACGTGTTCCCGCTACAGGCGACGTTCTTGTTATCGCAACCGAATAGCGACTTTACCGGCGGCGAATTCATGCTGACCGAACAGCGGCCACGCATGCAGTCGCGCGATAGGCGCCGCGCGCACCGCGAACGGGACGCGCATTGACGGCGAAAATGACGGCTTCGCCTCGCGCGAGCGACACGACCTGCGCGCGCGTTACCATGCGGCACGGAGTCAGCACGGTCCGCAGCGGCGGACGCTTCACGCTCGGCATCATCTTCCACGATGCCGCCGGCAGCCCGAGTTAACCGCGCTCGGAGCGGCAGCCGCGCGTCAGCATTCTGCACCATCGACACGACAAACGCCCATCGGGCGCCGGTAAGAGAACATGCGACTTGATCTACGGCCCGCTCGGCGGACGCTGACGACTCAGCCTCCGCCGTTGAGGTCGACGATCAATTCGGTGATGAAAG
>JAABUZ0100002001.1_pt1 | contig 35668 bp, 35 predicted proteins | sample 5562091 | NCBI WGS metagenome assembly JAABUZ01 (sample SAMN12813069, study PRJNA571459) | rock metagenome | isolation source: Antarctica rocks | place: Antarctica: Victoria Land, Linnaeus Terrace sud | collected 2015-12-21 | reverse complement strand
CGCGAGCCGGCACCGGGCGATGAGCTACGAGCGGATGCTCCGCACGGAGCGTGAGCTGGCCGAGCAGGTCGCGGGGTTGCTGGCCGAGGCCGCGGTGATCGACGCCGCGGAGGACGCGGCCTACGGGGCTGGTCGCCGGGCTGATGAGCTGCCCGCGGAGCTGGCCCGCCGGACTGACCGGCTGGCAGTGATCCGCAAGGCCCGCCAGGCATTGGAAGCCGAGCATGCCGCCGCGCAGAACCCGGTCCCACCAGCAGCAGAGACGGGGATCGTCCCGGCAGCAGAGACGGGGATCGTGCCGGTGGGTGGGACCGGGATCGCTGTGGTGCCGGCGGTACCGGCACCGCGGGCGGGGCTCGTGCCGGTGGTGGCGGTGGTGCCGGGGAAGGCGCAGCGGTCGTTCACCGACCCGGACGCGCGGATCATGAAGACCTCCGATGGGTCGTTCCAGTACTGCTACAACGCCCAGGTGATCGCCGATGAGCGGTCCCAGGTGGTGCTGGCCTACCGGGTCGGGCAGTCCGGGGCGGACTGCCCGGCGTTGCCGGGGATGCTCACCGAGCTCGACACCGGGCTGACCGCGGCCGGGATCACCGCCCGGCCCAAGACCCTGCTCGCCGACGCCGGGTACTTCTCCGCCGCCAATGTCGAGGCGGTCACCGCGGCCGGGATCGACCCGTTGATCGCGACCGGGCGCCTCACGCACGGGGACAGTCCGCCACCGGCGCCGCGAGGCCGGATCCCGGCCGGGCTGACCCCGAAACAGTTGATGGCCCGCAAGCTGCGCACCAAGCAGGGCAAGGCCAGCTACGCCCGCCGGAAAGCGATCGTGGAACCGGTGTTCGGGCAGTTGGAGGTCGCCCAGACCGGTGACCGGCTCCGGCTACGCGGGAAGACCAACGCCGACCACGAGTACGGGTTCCACCCGGCCTGCCACAACTTCCGCAAGCTGTTCAACTCCGGGTGGACCCCCGCCCCGGGCACCTGAAAAGCCCCCGGGGGGCCGCACGGCGCCCCTCGTGGAACCCGCAGCGACAACCCCGGTGCCCGACGCGCACGACACGACCGCCACCCCCGGTCGGCGACCGACCCCCACCGATCGCGCTCACCCCTCCCGCCGGCGATACGGAAACGCGGTCCTAATGAGGCTTCGCCTCGGACCGCCAAGCTCGGTGGTCGCGGCGGGAGCAGACGTCCCGGCGTCAAGGTGCTGATCGATGCGGACGACGGTCGGGGCGTGCGGTAACCGGCCGCCCTGTCGCTGACCCGGCCTTCCGCGCCCGAGGACTCGTCGGGTCCTCGGACAGTCCAACGCGGGTCGGCCTCTGCTGCGCTGAATGCCCGACCACGTGGCCGGGCTGGTCGCCCTACGCGACATGGAGGCTTTGCGCCTCAAGGGTTGGAGCAGTTGCAGACCCACGACGAGGGTGCACCCGCACGCGCCGACGGTCAACCAGAACGTGGCACAACTGTCAACGTCCTAGCGACCGAGGGTCGCTAGGGTGGACAAGGCAAGGAGACCGACGAGGAGCAGAAGCTACGCAACGAGAGCCGCGAGATCCTCGGCATCCCGACCTGCTGGTGAGCGGCTTGGGGTTAGGGGTCGGTGCGTCGCGTAGGAAGCGGGCGCGGCGTCAGTGCTCTGCACCAATCCCAAGGCACGCATCTTCCGGAGGCAAGTGCGTGCGTAGCCCGCGCTGGTAATTGCCCACTGCGGCGATCTCGGTTGGCGTCATCTTGCCGACCGGCGAGGGCGCGGTGGATGCGCGCGCAGGTGAGTCCAAGTCTGGGTGTGGCCCGGTCGACGGTGTATCGAGCTATCGAACGAGTCCATCGCCCAAGGGCGCCCCGGTCGCCCAGGCCCGGCACCTCCTGCCCGGACCGTGATACGACGCTCTTCGAAGTTGAGTGGGACTGCACACCCTCACCCGCCGCGCAGCATGATCAATGATCAATGTAGGTTGCGTGGCCTTGCGCCCAACCCCTGTCAGCGAGAGTACAAAAGGGGACATGCAGACGACCGCGGTCCGGGCTGGCCTGGGAGTGCTGGCCCTCACCATGCTGCTCGCCGCCGGCCTCGACGGACCGACCCCGCGCGCCGCCGCGTCCTCGGCCCGGGCGGTGGAGCCGGTGCCCCCGGTCCCGATCCAGCAGCAGTCCCCCACCGCCGCGGCGACGCTGCCGGGGTTCATCGGCACCGTCGCCTCCCCCCGCCCCTTCTACGAGCCGCCGGCACCCCGGCACCCCTTCATGGCCGCCAACGGCAGCTCCGAGATCCACGACGACGCCTATCAGAGCGACACGTACCAGACGCCCGGACCGCTGGGGGACCGGCTGCAGGTGCTGTCCACCCAGCTGAACGGCGAGTGCGCCAGCGTGACCTTCGACCGCTCGGGTCGCATCGTGACGGTCTGCGTCGGCCCGACGGGGCCCGTGCTGGTCATGATCGATCCGGTGACGCTCGCGACCCTGGCGACGTTCCCGCTGCCCGCGCGTCAGCCCTCGGCCGCGGCGGTGAACATCTTCACCGGCTTCAGCGGCGGCGGCTACTTCTACCTCGACGCGCAGGACCGCGCCGTCATCCCCACGACGACCCGGCACATCTACGTCGTGGCCGAGGGCGGGGCGACCGGCTTCCAGCTGGTCCACGATTACGACGTGAGCTCGGTGCTGGCCAGCGGCGACAGCATCACCTCGGCCCTGCCCGACTGGTCCGGTCGGATCTGGTTCGAGAGCTTCAGCGGCGTACTGGGCACGATCGACCCGCAGACCGGCGGGGTGCGGACGCGTGATCTGGGCGAGGAGACGGAGAACTCGTTCGCCGTGGATGAGCACAACGCGGTGTACGTCGTGTCCATCAGGGCGCAATACCGGTTGCATGCCGATCCGCAGGGAGTCCCGATGGTGGACTGGCGCTCGGTCTATCCCAACTCCGGTGTCCACCAGCCCGGCCAGGTCGACGCCGGTTCCGGGACGACCCCGACAGTGCAAGGGGACTACGTCACGATCACCGACAACGCAGATCCCATCGACGTGGTCGCCTACCGACGTAGCAACGGTCAGGAGGTGTGCCGCCAGCCGGTGTTCGGCAAGGGCGACAGCGCCGACGAGAACTCGGTGATCGGCGCCGGCACCATGATGATCGTGGAGAACAATCACGGCTACACCGGGCCCACCGCCGTCGAGGGCGGCGCCGTGACGTCCCCCGGGATCGAGCGGGTGGACATCGACCCCAGCGGCCACGGCTGCCACGTCGTGTGGATCAACGGGGCCGACCGCGTGCCCACCTCGGTGTCGAAGGTCTCCTTCGCCACCGGGCTGTTGTACGCCTACACCAAAGAGGACACCTCCCCCTCGGATGCCTGGTACTTCACCGCCCTGGACGCCGGCACCGGACGCGTCGTCTACCAGCGCCTGGCCGGCACCGGCCTCGGCTACAACAACAACTACGCGCCGATCACCCTCGGTCCCGACGGCACCGCCTACGTCGGCGTGCTCGGCGGGCTGGTCGCGTTGCGGGACGCCGTCGCGCCGCACCTGCCGCCACCATCGCCCCCGGCCTCGCGACCCCGGAATGGGGCGCCGCCGGTGTCCACACCCCCTCGGCGGGCAACGCCCCCGCCCACCGGGCACCCGAGCGCCGCCACCACCCGCCGGGTCCCGCGGTCGGCCGTCACCGCGACCCAGCCCAGACGGACCCTGGCCTTCACCGGCTGGCAGTCCGCCTGGGCCGCCACCGGCGTCCTGCTCCTCGTCCTCGCCGGCCCGATCGCCTGGCGCCGCCGCCGGCGCGCCCACTCGGCGTAGTGTTCGGCAGCTTCCGATCGCCGATCCTGATCCGGTGACCACGGTGGTGTGCCTAATCGGTCGGCAGGCGTGGGTGCTGGCCTAACCCCGGCCTAACCCTGCTGGAACCATGAGCCGACCGCTGCACAGAGTGGCGCTGGCCGCCGCCGAGTTCGGGCCGTTCGATGCCGCTCCTGGTTCAAAACGGCGCACCAGGGTCCGCTCAGGGTCCGCTCCCCCGCGCCGCAGTGCACGCGACCATGCCGGCGGCCGAGCTCAAGGCCGCGCCGCACCGGATCAGCGACGACGACCTCGGCTCCGTGCCGGAACGGCTCCGGGCCCTATTGGCCCGGCTGGTCGACGGCCGGCCCGAGCAGATCGTGCTGGGCAACAGCACCTCGTACGGCTGCACCTGATCGCGAACGGACTGAGCTGGCAGGTCGGAGACGAGGTCCTCACCATCGAGGGGGACTACTTGGCCACGCTCCTGCCGTGGCAGCGCAGGGGCCGGGGTGCGGGTGCGTGCTCACGCCCGGCCGGTGGCCTGCTGTTAGCCCACGAGCTGGCGCAGGCGATCGGTGCCAGGACCCGCGTGCTGGCGGTGACGTGGGTGGACTCGTTCACCAGGCGGACGCTGGATCTGCAGGCGCTGGGCGGTGCCCTGTGCGTCAGTCTTCGGTGTTACTGGTGGCCAATGATGGCGCTCATATGAATCTCCCCAGTCCTGCTCACTGAAAGTCCCCACTTCGGGCACCCGCTGCGTGGCGTCGTCGCGTGGCGGCGGGTCCCTTCGAGGGTGGCGGTCTCTGACCCCCACCACCTGCTCGAAGGGACCCGGATCTGATGCTCACACGGGAGGACGATGTGGACGCGCACGCGCTCCGCAGGCAGGGCTGGACGATCTCAGCGATCGCCCGGCACCTTGATCGTGACCGCAAGACCATCCGCGCCTACCTGACCGGCGGCCGGGTCGCCGGGCAGCGCGCGGGCAGCGGTGAGGACCCGCTCGACCCGTTCGCGGCCTACCTGCCGCAGCGGCTGCGTGACGACCCGCATGTGTGGGCGACCGCGCTGTTCGACGAGGCCCGGGGGTTGGGGTTCGACCGGTCGTATCCGACGTTCACCCGGGGGCTGCGCGCGCACGGGTTGCGCCCGCACTGCGAGCCCTGCCAGGCCTCGGTGGGCCGGGACCACGCGGTGATCGAGCACCCGCCGGGTGAGGAGGTGCAGTGGGACTGGGTGGAGCTCCCGGACCCGCCCGGGCACTGGGGCCTGACCGGCGGGCACGCGCACCTGCTGGTCGGGGCGCTGCCCGCCTCGGGGGCGTGGCGGGGCCTGCTGTGCGACGCGGAGGACCACGCGCACCTGGTCGAGGCCCTGCACGCGGTCAGCGCCCGGCTGGGCGGGCTGCCCAAACAGTGGCGGTTCGACCGTATGGCCACCGTGGTCAGCCCCGACACCGGGCGGGTCACCGCCTCGTTCGCCGCGGTGGCCAAGCACTACGCGGTGATGGTGAAGCCGTGCCCGCCGCGGCACGGCAACCGCAAGGGCACCGTGGAGAAGGCGAACCACACCGCGGCGCAGCGCTGGTGGCGCACGCTGCCCGACAGCCTCACCAGCTGGAGCGGTGGGCCCGTCGTCGCAAGTCGTCGCAGGCCCGGTGGGCGTGCCAGCCGATGAGGGCTTGGAGCATGACTGAGATGGCGCCGGCCAGCAGCGCGGCCCAGGTCCACACGGTTGTTGATGGTGTGGTCGCCGGAGGGCAGGTGGTGCAGCCCGCCGCCGTGCTTGCCGTCACGGAACCGGTCCTCGATGCTGGTGCGCCGCCGGAACCAGGCTTCCAAGAAAACAACCCGATCCTCATTTCAGGGCAGGACATTTGACGCTAACGACAGACCCTCAACACCCATCTACTCCGCGAATCTGGGTCTGAACTCGTCCGCCATCAGCGTGACGTGACGTCACCCTGATGGGCCCACGGTTGACCTGCCACATAGGGCCACCCTCGGTGGTGGCGGAGACACGCGCCAGCGTGTAGTTGCACTCGGAGTAGAGCAGCCGAAGCTTAGCCGCTGCTGCAGGCCAAGCGTTTGCCGCGATTCTAGCGAGACCGCGACTTGCCGTTTGCGCGGCTGTCGCTCACTTCCACGTCACTTCAATAGTATTGTAATCGAAATAGCTGCTGCCGGGCTTCCAACCACGCGGCCGCCCCTTCCTGCTGGGATGCACGGTGACGACCATTAGGGCGTCGAGGACGGTGCGCTGCCGCGAGATGTCCAGTGTCTTCCACCGTGCGCTGGCGTCTGGTCCTGCAACGTTGTGCAGCACCGCCCCGCTCGCTGCCGCACTCAGCCGCAGCTCGAGGTCAGCCATCTGGCTCGCCAAGCGCTGAGTGCCTCGCTTGAGGCCACGCCCATCGATTGAACCCTCGCTGTGTAGGTCCACGAGTTCGTCCATCCGCGCCTGCACGACGAGGCGCTCGACGTGCACCGAGCTGATGTCGCTCTCAGGCCGCTCGCCCAACGAAGCAGCGTCCGGCTCGGCAAGTCGCGCCACGACGAGTTTCGATGTGAACTCGTCCAGCGCCTTGGCGCTGCGCACGACATGCGCGCTCTCCTCACATCTGTAGGCCGGGCCCCCGTTATTCCGGCCGCTACCGCTGGTCGACGCTCGGAGCGTGTTGCCACAGACCCCGCAGCGGTACAGACCGCCACCGAGCCAGCGCCGGGCGTTCCCGGGCGTGGTACGCCGACGGTCGTCGGTCAGGAGCGCCCGGACACCGCGCCAGGTGTCCTCAGAGAGGAGCGGCGGCCATTCGGCCTGGCCGAGGATCTCGCCCCGGTGCTCCATCAGACCCGCGTTGCGAGCCCGCAGCATGACGGTCCGCAGGTCCTTGCCCGTCCAGACCTTGCCCGTTGAGCTGGTGCGACCACGCCGGGTGAGATCCGCGGCGATAGATCGCAGGCTGAGGCCAGCCAAGAGGCTGTCGGCCACCTCGCGCACAACAGTCGCCTCGGACTCGCGCACAGTGACGCCGTCGACCTCGTAGCCGAACGGGCGACGACCACCCAACCACTTCCCCGCCGCGGCTGCCTGGCTCTTCGCGCGCTGCGACCGCTCGATCATGTGCTCGACCTCGTAACGCGCCACGACGCCGAGCTGTCGGGCGATCATGCGCCCGGACGGGGTAGCCAGGTCGAGCGGGCCGGCCCGGACCGTCTGCGTGGTCACATTGCGACGCTCGCAGACGGCGATGTAGTCCTCCAGCTCTGTCGGGCGGCGGTGAAGCCTGTCCGTGTGCCAAACGATCACCGCGTCCGCACGTCCGCTGTCAAGATCGGCGAGCAGAGCGGCGTATCCCGGCCTCGGCTTCCCGCTGTAGGCGCTTAGGTCGTTGTCACTGTGGTGCCCGACGACAGTCCATCCGAGACGATCCGCCAGCTCCTCGCAGTCTGCCCGCTGCCGATCGACCCCGAGTCCGGCGCCTACGCGATCCTTCGACATACGTGTGTAAAGCGCTGCACTGGTCACAGCCAAGAGTGTTTCACATGACATATCGCCAGGTCGAAGCTGCTCCCCGCCTTGGGCAGGGTGGCCGGGGACAGCCCGACGGTGATGCGCTTCGCCGGCCAGGTCTGGCGACTGTTGACCACCGCCGCGCGCACCCGGTCCCGCGCCTCGGTGACGGCCGTGTCCGGCAGCCCCACCACGGTGAGCATGGGGAGCCCCTGCGCGAGGTCGGCCTCCACCTCGACCAGCGCGCCGTCCACGCCGGACAACGCGACCGACCAGGTCCGCGCGCAGGTCACCACCCTCACCACCCACCGCACCGGGGCGACCCTGGTGGCCGCCGCCAGATCACTCTGCGGCGTACGACGGGCGGCAGGCCGTGGCTCCGCCCCGGTTGGGGACAGCCCGGCCGACCGTCCACAGCCCCCTGCGGCTGGGGTTCACTGGCACCGTGCTCCCCCACCGCGGCCGCTGGGGCGACACCCGCCCCGACGGACTGGTCGACGCCGCGCTGCCCCCACACCCCGTGCCGGCCTGGAGCGGAGGCCGGCCGCGGCACCGCTGGCGCTACGTCGGGGTCTACGCCGAGGAGCTGATGCTCGGCGTCGCCGACGTAGCCGTCGCCGGCGTGCTGCGCCAGACGTTCTGGTCGATGTGGGACGTGCCCACCGACCGGCTGCTCGGCCGCACCAGCGCCTGGCGCCACAGCGTCACCCGGGACGGCTCCAGGATGCTGGTGCGCGACGGCAGCGTGGCGATCGACGTCGCGTGGACGAGGCGGTCGGCGTGGAGACCATCAGTCGCAGCGGGACCCAGCTCGCCTGGACGCGCAAACAGGCGGCGAGCGAGCGCACCGTCTGGGTCGACGGCGAGCCGCACCAGGTCGGGCCGGCGGTCTTCGCCGACGACCTGATGTCGGTGACCACCGATGGGCTGGTGCTGCGCGCCGCGCTGGGCCCGGTGCGGGTGGCCGACGACAACCGGTTACTGGTGCGCAGCCGCTATCGACAGCCCTACGCCCGCTTCAGCGGGAGCATCCCCGGTGCCGGGAGCTGGCCGCCGGCTGGGGGGTGATGGAGCAGCACGACGTGCACTGGTGAGTGCACTGGTGAGTGCACTGGTGCGGATCAGAACGCCGCCCGCACGCGCTCCACGGTCACACCCTGGGATCCCCGCAGCACGCCAACGACGTCGAAGCGCAGGTCGACCGCGTGCGTGCCGTGCGCGGCGAGCCAGGCGACGGCGAGGTGCCGCAGTCGGCGCTGCTTCGCCAGGGTGACCGCCTCCAGCGGGCTGCCGAAGCCGACTCCCGACCGCGTCTTCACCTCCACGAAGACCAGCACCCTGCCGTCGCGCGCGACGACGTCGATCTCGCCGCCCCCGGTGCGCCAACGCCGGTCGAGCACCTGCATGCCGGCGGCCACGAGATGCGCGGCGGCGACGTCCTCGCCCCACGCGCCGAGCACATCCTTGGCCCGCACCATGGCCGCCTCCCCGCCTCATCGCCGAGGGTGCCCACGGAGGCCTGCCAGCGGGAGCCGTCGGGGCCACGCTGTGGACGGCGTGCTGCCAGGTCCACAGGCCTCGGCCCGCTGTCGCAGCTTCAGTGCAGGCGGGTGGCCGCCCCCGGTCCCACGACGGGCTCGCCGGCGCCGCCGGCCGGCAGCACGGACGGGGCCCAGGCGGGCAGCGCGGCGACCGGGGGCAGCGAGCCGACCCGGGGCGGGGGCGGGCCAGACGGGGGAGGTGGCGGCGGCAGGACGTGGGTGGCCGCGCCCGCTGCCACCGTGACGAGCACGGTGCAGCCCGGCGTGCGCGCCACCACACCGCCGACGGCGGCCTCGACCCGCACGACGTAGCTGTACCGGCCGCCGGCGACCACCTCGACGTCCCGCCAGCCGCTGCCCCTGGCCCGGGTGCGACGCATCGGCGCGTCGGGGTCGTCGAGCCGGCGGCGCTCGACGACGACGTCGCTGCCCGGGGGCGCATGCCAGGCCAGGGTGATGCCGGCGCGGTCGTTGGCGACCCGCAGGTCGTGCACGTCGGGGACCACGGGCTGCGGTTCGGTCGCGGCCACCGCACTGCGCCGGCTGCCGACGACGGCTGTCACCTCGTGCCAGACCAACGACGCTCGCGGCAGGTCGGTGTCGACGGCCTCGCAGCGCGTGGTGAGGCCCAGCTGCCGCTCGACCCGGCCGCCCATGGCGTCCCGGGTGACGCGCACGACCGACCAGGTGCGGCCGCGGGGCGAAGCTGGCGGGTCCCACCGCAGCCGCATGGTGACGCCGTCCAGGGTGGCCGTGAGCCCCTCGGCTCCGCCCACGGGCACGGTTGCCAGCGCGGTGGTCGCCTCCTCGAGGTCGGCGACGCCGTCCAACACGGCGTAGAGCGCCGTCTCGCGAGCCTCCTCGGGCAGCCCGAGCGCGACGGCGGTGGCGGCCCTCGCCTCCGTCAGCCAGCGGTGCAGCTCCTCGTGGCGCTGCTGCGGAAGCGCGCCGGACGGCCCGGCGAGATCGGGTGCGAGCCGCCTCAGCCGCTGCAGCCGCTGGGCGGCGGCGGTCAGCCGTCGCAGCCCCACCTCGCGCTCGACCTGGCGCCACTCCTCCTCGGCCTGCACCCGCGCGCCGCCACCGACGGGACCGGAGCTGGCCGGCAGCACAGTCGGCGTACTGAACGCCTGCCGTCCCTCCGGCTGCTGGCAGGTCGGGCAGGGCTCGGGCGCGGCCGTCATGGTCACCGGGATGCCGGCCGAGGCGGCGGCACCGCGGACCACGGACCGGGCCTGCTCGGCGCTGAGGCCGGTGCCCAGCGCGACGCACTCACGCCCGAGCGCTTCGACGTCGGGCGGCCACAGCTCCCCGTCCACGACGGCCAGCTCGAGCACGCGGTCGAGCATGCGCTCCTGCACCTCGCCGAGCAGCCCGGCGAGGTAGGCAGCCCGCTGGTGCGGATCGAGGAGCAGGGCCCGCACCTGGGTGAGGAGGTCCGCGTGCACGGTCTTGTCCCGGTCGTGTGCCCGGCCGAGGTTGTCGCCGACCAGCTCGGCGTGGCGCAGCTCCAGCTCCTGCGTGGAGGCGGTGGCGGACAGCCCGAGGAAGGCCCACAGCGAGGCTGCCCTGGCCCGATCGCCCCGGATGGCCAGCTCATCGAGGCTGGCGCGCACCTGCAGCCGGACCGCGGCCGGCAGCGGCTCGGCGCCTGAGCCGTCGTCGAGGACGTCGTACGCCGCGAGCTTGCCGTCCAGGGCGTCCTGCGTCAGCCCCTCCCGCAGCGCCAGCCGCTCGATCAGGGCCAGCCGTCCCCGTGGCACGCCGCCGTGCCGCTGGACCACCGAGCGGAGCACCCGGTCGAACCGGGCCGACCGCGCGCTCTCCTGGGCCCGCCGGACGCCCTGCACGCGCAGCCTCGCGAGCGCCCGCCGCTGCGGGTCGAGCAGGACGGCCTCGAGCTCGGCCCGGTGCCTGACCAGCTCGCCCACCAGCCCCTTGTAGCGCGGGCTGTTGCGCTCGCGCTGCCAGAAGCCGACCACCTCGACCAGCCGCTCGCGCAGCACGACCGTGTCGTCGCAGTCGATCCCGACGCCGAGCAAGGTGAAGGGGTCGTCCAGGCTGACCACCCCAGCGGCCAGCAGCGGTGCCAGCACGCGCTTGCGATAGTCGTTGCCGTCGAACCCCAAGGGGCGCGAGGTCGGCTGCCCGCCGGGCACGTCGCTCAGGCGCGCTGCTGGAGCGCGGCGACCTTCGCCGACTCCTCGGCGCGCATGCTGGCGCTGCTCACGCCGGCCTCGACCCGCAGCACCAGCGGCTCGGAGACGGCGTGGTGTCGGGCGACGACCTGGATGGTCTGGTCGCGGCGCATCGCGAAGGTCACGTGCACCGGGGTGCCGCGGGGGTGACCACAGGGGATCCCACCGATGACCCCCTCGACGACGACCTTGTTGTCGTGCTCGACCACCGACTCGACGCCGCTCGCCTGCTCCACCACGCGCACGCGGACGTGGTCCTGGTCGTCGTCGACGGTGTAGAAGGTCTGCTCGACCTCGATGGGCAGCGCGTCGTTCTGGTGGGCGAGGAAGACCGACTGGACCGTCTGGCTGTCGTCGTGCACGGCGAGCAGACCGAAGGCGCGGCTGGTCACGTTGCTCACCTCGGTGGACACGAGGGCGGCGACGGCTTCGCTCGCCAGGCCGTACTCCCTGGCCGTGGCGGCGACCGCGGCCGCCAGGTCGGCGGCCGCGACCTGCGCGAGCGACGTGACGTCGGCAGTGTCGTCCAGCACCCCGCCGGCCACGAGGTCGGCCACGACGTAGGCCTCCATCTCCTTCTTCTGGCCGTAGAGCGCCGCGCCCTTGGCCACCGCGAGGTCGGGGTCGTGCAGGATCGGCTCGACGCCGAAGGCCTCGGTCAGCCTGGCGGCGACCGCCGGCATCTTCGCCATGCCACCCACCAGCAGGACGGTGTCCACGACCGGCACGCCCTTGTCGGCAGCAGCGGCGAGCACCGTGCGGGTGAGGTCGATGGTGCGCTCCAGCAGCGCCCCGGTGAGCTGCTCGAACTCGGCCCTGGTCAACGTGATCGACGCGCGCCCCCCGCCGTAGACGATGAGCACGTCGACGCTCTCCCGCTGCGACAGCGACTGCTTGGCCTGCTCGGCCTCGTTGAGCACGTCCTGCGCGCCGTAGCTGTCGTCCAGCGGGTCGCCGAGGTCGGGGCATTGGGCGACGAAGGCGCGGCACAGGTGCTCGGCCAGCCGGTCGTCCCAGTCGGCGCCGCCGAGCTCGTGGTCGCCGTCGGTCGCCACCACCTCGATCCGGCCGGCGGACAGCCGGATGACGGTGGTGTCGAAGGTGCCTCCGCCGAGGTCGTAGACGAGCACGGTGCGCTCGGCCGCCGCCTCCCCGCCGCCGCCCGGCATTGCCGACAGGCCATAGGCGAACGCCGCGGCGGTGGGCTCATTGACGATGTCCACGACCCGCAGGCCGGCCAGCTCGCCGGCCAGCTTGGTGGCCTTGCGCTCCTCGTCGCCGAAGTACGCCGGGACCGTCACGACGACGTCGTGCACGCTCTCACCGGTCTGGCGGCCGGCGTCGACCGCGAGCATGCGCAGCACCTGGCTGGCGATCGCCGGCGCCGAGTACTCCTGACCGTGCACGAGGAATCGCCACTCACCATCACCCATGTGCCGCTTGACGAGGCTGGCGACGTGATCGGGCCGGATCCGCGCCTGCCGCTTGGCCTGCACGCCGACGACGATCTCCACGCGGCCATTGGGCAGGGGTTCGTCGAACAGCACGACCGAGGGCGTGGTGGGCTGCCCGTCGCCGTTGCGCAGCACCTCGGGTCGGCCGTATTCGTCGACCCGACTGATGCACGAGTACGTCGTGCCGAGGTCGATCCCGAAGACCTTCTCGCGCACCCTGGCTCCCTGTGTCGTCCTGCGGCCGGTCGGCCTGTGCCGGCCCGTGCCGCACTGTCGCTAGCTCTCATCGGCAGTGGCGGCGGCGGCTGGAGCGCCGCGGTGCCGCAGCACCTCGACCTCGGCCACCCGCACGACGCTGCCGTCGGCCCGCAGGAAGCCCGGGCGCACGGTGCAGCCGACCCTGCCGTCGAGGGTCGGGTCGCCCGTGTCGACGGCACGCACACCTCGCTGGCTGACGACGTCGAAGGGCTCCCCCGCACGCGCTTCGAAGGCGACGATGCCGGCGGCGGTCTCCAGCACCTGCAGCAGCTGGGTGCGCAGCAGGGCCGCGCTTCCCCCGGCACCCTCACTCGTCGCGAGCAGGCTCATCTGGTCAGACAGCTTGGCGAGCCCGAGCACCAGCGGGGTCATGGCGACGGCGAGCTCACCCTCGCGCAGGTCCCGGTTCTCGGCGTAGAGCTTCTCGACGTGGTTGGTCTGCCTCACCTGCAGGCGCAGCAGCTCGTCGAAGCGGTCGGTCCACGCGGGCGGGGGGACGTCTGCCAGGTCGGTGGCCGGCAGGCCCGGCGCCTCCGGCTCGACGGACCGGGGCGGCGGCACAGCATGGGCCTCGTCGCCGTCCGGCTCCGCCTCCCACAGGGCGGCTGCCAGCACCTGCGCGAGCCCACGGTCGGTGGGCTCCGGCACCGCCGTGGTGGGCGGCGTGACGTCGACGCCCTGGGACATGGGGCTACCTCCGATGCGACGCGCGCCGTGCGCGTCCTGTCCCCAGGTTCGGTCGTCGGGCGGGCGTCCTTGAGTCGCCGGCCAGCGGTGTGGACGGCGTCAGCCGGCGCCGACCTCGCCGTCGGGGGCGGAACCACGGTGGGCGCCCACCGTGCTCTGCGTCGTCGTCCCCCCGGTCTGGGTGCCCGGCGCCACCGGCACGCTGGCGGTCCGGTCCGCGGTCGCGCCGGTCTGGATCGACGGGAGGTCCTCGCTGCTGCCCGGTGCCGGGTCCTGGCTGGGCACCTCCACGCCCTTGCTGTCACCCGGCCCCGGGTCCTGGGTCTGCTCGCGGGCGGCCAGGCCCCCTGCCACGTCGCCCTCGTGGGCCACCCGGGCCACGCTCGGTGCCTGCGGGTCACCGGCGCCGGGGGTGCCCTTGGCCGGAACGCCGCTGTCGCGTACCGGCTCGCTGCGCCCCTGGTTGGTGTCCGGCGGAGCCGAGACACCTGGCTCGTTGCGGCCGGCGGCACCGGCGCTGGCGAGGTCGGGGCCGCCCGGTCCGGTCGGCTCGCTCTGGTCGCCGGGCTTGCCGCTGGGTGGCGTCTGCGTCATGGTCGGCGACCTACCCCGGTGGGGCGTGGCCCAGCCGCGGACCCCGGCCTCACAGCTCGCCCGGTCGGGTCAGCTCCTCGACGTTGACGTCTTTGAAGGTCACGACCCGGACCTTCTGCACGAAGCGGGCCGGGCGGTACATGTCCCAGACCCACGCATCGCTCATGGACAGCTCGAAGAAGACCTCCCCGTCACTGGCGTTGCGCACGTCGAGCTGCACGTCGTTGGCGAGGTAGAAGCGGCGCTCGGTCTCCACGACGTAGCGGAAGAGCTTCACGACGTCCCGGTACTCCCGGTAGAGCTGCAGCTCCATCTCGGTCTCGTACTTCTCGAGGTCCTCAGAGCTCATGGGTACCCAACGCCTCCATCCCGTCAGTCTCCTCCAGCCGGTCCTCGGCGACGGCCAACCCGGGCAGCCGCCAGCTCACCCGGTGCTGTGCCGACGGCCCCTGCTCGCGCAGGGCACGCACGTGCGCCGGCGTGGCATAGCCCTTGTTGACCTCCCAGCCGTAGCCGGGGTGCACCGCCGCAAGATCCACCATGATCGCGTCCCTGGTCGTCTTGGCCAGCACGCTGGCCGCGGCCACGCTGGCGCAATGCAGGTCGGCCTTGACCACGGTGCGCACCTGTGGGCAGGCAGCGGCGCCGGCCGGGGCCGGCCCGGGGTGGGTCAGGTAGTCGTGATTGCCGTCCAGCAGCACGCACTGCGGCCGCTCCGGCAGCGCGTCCAGCGCGCGGTGCCCGGCGAGCCGCAACGCCGCGATGATGCCGACCTCGTCGATCTCGGCGGCGCTGGCGTGGCCGACGGCGTGGCAGCGGACCCAGCGCACGATCCGTGGCACCAGCCGCTCGCGCTCCACCGGGGACAGCAGCTTGCTGTCGCGCAACCCCCGAGGCGGCCGACCCGCATCCCTGTCGACCACGACGACGCCGACGCTCACCGGACCGCAGAGCGCACCGCGGCCCACCTCGTCGGTCCCCCCGACCAGCGCGAAGCCGTCCCCGTGCAGCCCCGCCTCGACCAGCAGCCGGGGTGCCCTGCCCGCAGTCACGCTGGGACGTCGAGTGCGTGCGCGAGCAGGTCGGCGAGCTCCGGTGGCGCGACCCGCTCGTCCGTCGCGCGCAGGTCGGCCAGGCTCCACCAGCGGTGGCCGAGGACCAGCGCGCGCTCGGCGGTGTCGTGGCCGGCGGTGTCCACGTCGTACGCCGGGACCCTGGCCACCCGGAACTGCTCATCCTGGTCCAGCAGCCGCCCCGCCCACGGGAACTGCACCCGCCGCCGGTGCACCACCGGGCCCAGCATCGCCGGGTCCAGCTCGAGGCCGGTCTCCTCGCGCACCTCCCGCACGGCGGCCTGCTCGGCGGTCTCGCCCTCGTCGATGCCACCCCCGGTGGTGAACCACCAGCGGTCAGCACCCTCGCCGGCGGTGAACAGCAGCAGCCGGTCGCTGTCGTCCACGAGCAGCACCCGCGACGCGCTGCGGCGGACCGGTCCCACCCCGCCGACTCTAGGTCGCCGGTTCGCTGGCCGCCGCGCGTGCTGGTCAGGGCTGGTCAGGGCTGGTCAGGGCTGCGGGGCGTCCTCGACGGTGTCCGGCAGCCGCAGTGGCGGCGCGGTCCAGGGGGCGGCGAGCACCCGGGGCAGGAGCTCGGCAAGGTGGTGCGGCCAGGTGTCCTCCGGGTTGGCGGCGAGCTCCTCGGCGCCCCACCAGCGGTGCCCGAGCTCGCTGCCGCCCTCGTCACGCACCGTCGGCTCCCCCGCGACGCGCACGAACCGGAAGACCTCGACCTGGTCGGTGACATGATCGGCGTAGCCGTGCCGCACACTCCGCTCCCACACGACCGGCCCGAGGTCGCCGGCGGACAGCTCCAGCCCGGTCTCCTCGCGGATCTCGCGCAGCAGCGCCTGCTCGTCGTCCTCCCCCGGCTCGACCCCCCCGCCGACGGTGACCCAGAACGCCGGGCCGGCGCTCACCGAGTCACGCACCCGGATCAGCAGCAGCCGGTCGCGGCCGTCGACGAGCAGGGCCCGGGAGGTACGCCGGACCTCGTGCCGCGTCACCATAGTGGCGGGTCCGGACCCGCTCAGCCGGTGCTGGCGGCGCTGGCGGTGCTGGCAGCGCGGCGTCGGAGTCGCCGGCGCCGCAGTCCCACCACGGGGAGGGCGAGCAACCCGCCGGCCAGCGGTGGGGTGGCCGCGGTCCCGGATGCCCGGGCGACCAGGCCGTGGGCGACTCCGGCGGAGCCGGCCGCCAGCGGCTTGTCAAAGGTGCCCGGCACCGGCAGCCGGCGCAGGTTCGACGGCGGCCAGACCACCACGAACGCCCGCCCGACGACCTTGTCCAGCGGGACGGTCGCGTTGGTCATCGTGGGCCGACTGTCGTCGGAGTTGTCTCGGTGGTCACCCATCACGAACAAGCGACCGGGCGCCACCTTGCGAGGCTGGAAGACCTGCTGGTCCGCCGGGAACCGGGGGTAGGACGCCGGGCTCTCCAGCAGGTAGGCGCTCTCGTCGATCGCCTTCCCGTTCACCAGCACGTGCTGACAATGCAAGGGGTCCGCGGTGCTTCCTGGACAGCTCACGGTGTCACCGCCGACCGCGATCACCCGCTTGATGAAGTCGCTGTCGTCGCCGCTGCCGAGGCCGAGGAAGCCCGTGACGCTGCGCACGGCGCGCGCGACGCTGTTCGTCGGTTGGGCCAGGGTGTGCTCGCCAGCAAGTCCACGGAACGTCCCGTTGGTGTCCGGGTCGGTGAAGTCGCCGTTGAACACGACCACCTCGCCGCGGTGCGGGTCGCGGAAGTCGTAGACCAGCTTGTTGACCAAGACGCGGTCACCCACGTGCAAGGTGTTCTCCATCGAGCCGGACGGGATGAAGAAGGCCTGCAGGAAGAAGGTCTTGATCAGCAGGGCCAACCCGACCGCGACGATGATCAGCACCGGCAGCTCGCGCCACAGCGAGCGCGGCTTGGCCTTGTCCGGTCCCGGGGGGGTGGCGACAGGCTCCTCGGGGTCGTGGGCGCCGGCCGGCTCCCTGGCCACGTCGGTGCTGTCGGTCACGTCGTCTCCTGGCGGTCGGCCCTGGGCCCGGCTGGTCTCCCGGTCAGGTCAACGCGCGACCGGGTCGCGACGCTCCTTGATCTTGGCCTTCTTGCCGCGGAGGTCCCGCAGGTAGTAGAGCTTGGCCCGGCGCACGTCGCCGCGCGTGACGACCTGGATGGACTGGATGACCGGGGTGTGCACCGGGAAGGTGCGCTCGACGCCGACGCCGAAGCTCACCTTGCGCACGGTGAAGGTCTCCTGCAAACCGCCGCCGTGGCGGCGGATGACCACGCCCTGGAAGGCCTGCACGCGCTCGCGGTTGCCCTCCTTGACCAGCACGTCGACCTTGACGGTGTCCCCGGGGCGGAAGTCCGGGACGTCGCCGCGCAGCGAGGCGGCGTCGAGGGCGTCGAGGATGTTCATGGCGAGGCTGGTCCGATCGTGACGGGAGGCAGGGCGCACGCGAGCCATCGCGGGCTGCGGTCGCGTCAGTCTCCCACACCCGGCGGCTCGGCCTCCGCAGCCAGCGCGGCCCGGTCCCGGTCGCTGAGCCGGCCCTCGGCCGCCAGCCGGGCGAGCAGGTCCGGCCGGCGCGCGGCAGTGCGGCGCAGCGCCTCGTCCCGGCGCCAGCGGGCCACCGCCCCGTGGTCCCCGCCGCGCAGCACCTCTGGCACGCCGCGGCCCTCGAAGAGCACCGGACGGGTGTACGCCGGACCCTCGAGCAGCCCGTCGTTGCCCGCCGCGAAGCTGTCATCCGCGACGCTCTCGGCGTTGCCGACCACCCCGGTCAGCAGCCTCGTCACGGCCTCGACGACGACCAGGGTCGCTACCTCGCCGCCCGCGAGCACGTAGTCGCCGATGCTCACCACGTCGGTCGCCCAGTGGTCGAGGACCCGCTGGTCGATCCCCTCGTAGCGCCCGCAGCAGAAGACCAGCTGCTCGGCTGTGGCCAGGTCGGCGGCGAGGGCCTGGGTGAAGGGGACCCCGCTGGGGCTCGGAACCACCACCCGGGCCCCCGGCCGCGCCACCGCGGTGAGCGCGGCCCACCACGGGCCCGGCGTCATCAGCATGCCGGGGCCCCCGCCGTACGGCGCGTCGTCGACGGCGGAGTGCGCGCCAGGGGCAGCCCACTGCCGCAGGTCGTGCACCACCACCTCGACCAGGCCGCGCTCGCGGGCCTTGCCGAGCAGCGACACCGACAGCGGCGCGAGATAGTCGGGGAAGATGGTCACCACGTCGACGCGCAGCGCCATCAGCCACCCGCCATCTAGAGCAGCCCCGCCGGCGGGGTGACGACCACCCGCCCACCAGGCACGTCGACCTGCGGGACGACCGCCCGGACGAAGGGCAGCAGCAGCTCCTCGCCGGCGGCGCCACCCGGCCCGTCGGCGGCCCGGCGGACGGCGAGCAGGTCGGTGCCGGGCGGGTGCAGCACCTCGGTGACAGCGCCGAGCAGCGTCCCGTCGGCGAGCTCGGCGCGCAGGCCGAGCAGCTGGTGGTCGTAGAAGTCGTCCTCGCCGGGTAGCGGGGGGTCCAGCGCCGGGTCGACGTGCAGCAGCGTGTCGCGCAGGGCTTCCGCACCGGCGCGGTCGGACACGCCATCGACGGTGAGCAGCAGGACGCCGTTGTGCCAGCGGCTGGACGCGACGACGACCGGTGCCCCGCCCTCGCGGTGCAGGAGCGCCCCGTCGCCGAAGCGCCCCTCGGGGTCGTCGGTGCGCAGCTCGACGGTCAGCTCGCCGTTGAGGCCGTGCGGGCGCCCGAGCCGGCCGACGACCACCCAGTCGTCGAGCCCCGGACCGTCCGGCAGCACGGCCACCCGCCGCTAGCGGCGGTCGGTGTCGACCACGTCGACGCGCACGTCGCGGCCGCCCAGCGCCGCTACCACCGTGCGCAGCGCCTTCGCGGTGCGGCCCTGCCGGCCGATCACGCGACCCAGGTCCTCGGGGTGCACGTGCACCTCCAACGTGCGGCCCCGCCGGCCGGTGACCGAGGCGACGCTGACGTCGGCGGGGCGGTCGACGATGCCCTTGACGAGGTGCTCGAGGGCAGCCTCGAGCACCTCAGGCGCCTGCGGTGTCGGGTGCGGTCTCGGGTGCGGTCTCGGCCGGCGTGGACTCGGCCGGCTCGGCGGCGGGGACCTCGGTTACGGGCGCCTCGGCGGCGGGAGCGGCCTTCTTGCGGGCCGTCACAGCGGGCCGGTCCTCGATGCCGGCAGCGGCAGCGGCCGCGTCGGCGAACAGCAGCTTCTTGTCGGCCTTGGGCGCCGCGACCAGCATGGGCGGCGGTGCCGGCAGGCCCTTGAACGACTGCCAGTCACCGGTGACCTTGAGGATCGCGGCCACCGCCTCGGTCGGTTGCGCCCCGACGCCCAGCCAGTACTTCGCCCGCTCGCCGTCGACGACGATCGTGCTGGGGTCGTCCTTGGGGTGGTATTGCCCGATGGTCTCGATCACCCGGCCGTCGCGCTTGGTGCGGGAGTCGGCGATCACGATGCGGTAGTGCGGCTCGCGCATCTTGCCCAGGCGCTGGAGCTTGATCTTGGTAGCCATCGGGGTCTTCCTGTTCGCGTGGAGGGCGCCCGGACCCGGGCGCGCGAGGGCGGTGGGACCGCCGTCTGCCGCCGATCGTAGCCGGGCGCACGTGCGACGCCGACCGGCTGGAGCCGGACGTCGCGGGCGCGGTGGCCGCCCTGCGCTCAGCGCTTGGGCAGCTTGAGGCTGGACGCCCAGTCGGCCGGCAGGCCGGTGCCGAGCTGGCGGGCGAGCTCGGGGCTCATGCCAGGGGGCAGCACGGGGGCCTGGCCAGCCCCGGCGCCGGCCGCTGCCCGCCCGGGGACGCCTGCGGGCCCCGGCGTACGACGGGGGGTGGGGCCCTTCTTGCCCTTGCCCTTCTTGGCGTTCTTGCCAGGGGAGACGGCGCGACGGGCCGCTGCCCCGCCGAGTCCACCCATGCCGGCCATCTGCTTGATCATCTTGCGGGCCTCGAAGAATCGGTCGACCAGCTGGTTGACCTCCTGCACCGAGGTGCCGGAGCCCTGGGCGATGCGCAGCCGGCGGGAGCCGTTGATGAGCTTGGCGTCGGCGCGCTCGCCGGGGGTCATCGAGCGGATGATCGCGGTGATCCGGTCGACGTCTTTGTCGTCGACCTGGTCCAGCGCCTCGCGAACCTGGGCGCCCATGCCGGGCAGCATCTTGAGCAGGTTGCCGATCGGCCCCATGTTGCGCACTGCCTGCATCTGGGACAGGAAGTCCTCGAGGGTGAAGTCGTCGCCGGCCAGCTTGCCGGCCATCGCCTCGGCCTGGTCGGCGTCGAAGTGCTTCTCGGCCTGCTCGATGAGGGTCAGGACGTCGCCCATCCCGAGGATGCGCGAGGCCATCCGCTCGGGATGGAACAGGTCGAAGTCGGCGAGCTTCTCACCGGTGCTGGCGAACAGGATGGGCCGCCCGCACACCTCCGCGACCGACAGCGCAGCGCCGCCGCGGGCGTCGCCGTCGAGCTTGGTGAGCACCACCGCCGTGAAGCCGACGCCGTCGAGGAAGGACCGGGCGGTGGTGACGGCGTCCTGGCCGATCATCGCGTCGACGACGAACAGCACCTCCTGCGGCTGCACCGCGGCGCGGATGTCCCCGGCCTGCTGCATCAGCACCTCGTCGATGCCCAGCCGGCCGGCGGTGTCCACGACGACCACGTCGTTGCCCCGACGCTGGGCATGGGCGAGCCCCTCGCGCGCGACGGCCACCGGGTCGCCGACCCCGGCGGCGAGGTGCTCGTCGGCCCAGGTGGCGCCGGGGTGAGGGGCGAACACCTCGACGCCGGCCTGCTCGCCGACCACCTGCAGCTGGGTGACGGCGTTGGGACGCTGCAGGTCGCAGGCGACGAGCAGCGGAGCGTGCCCCTGGCCCTTGAGCCACCGGCCCAGCTTGCCGGCCAGGGTGGTCTTGCCGGCGCCCTGCAGGCCGGCGAGCATGATCACGGTCGGGCCCGTCTTGGCGTAGCTCAGCCCACGGTTCTGGCCGCCGAGGATCCGGACGAGCTCCTCGTCGACGATCTTGATGACCTGCTGGGCCGGGTTGAGGCTGGCGCTGACCTCGGAGCCCGCCGCCCGCTCCTTGACCCGGGCGATGAAGACCTTGACGACGGGCAACGCTACGTCGGCCTCGAGCAGCGCGATCCGGATCTCACGCGCGACGGCGGCGATGTCGGCCTCGGACAGCCTCCCCTTGCCCCGCAGGCCCTTGAAGGCCGACTCCAGGCGCGAGGACAGGGTGTCGAACACCCGCTGAGCGTACGGCGGCACCACCCTCCGACCGGCTGGTGCCGCCCCTCCCCGCACCGGTGATCATGCGACCAAGGTCACCGGTGCGCTGGGGGAAGGGGTTTCGTCATGTCGCGACACCGGTGATCGAGGTCGCGGCACACCCAAGGTCACCGGTGCGCTGGGGTGGCGCAGCTCGACGGGCTGGTGCACCGGTGACCTAGGACCGGCCCAGGACCGGCTCGGCGGGTAGCGGCGGCACGGCACCCGCCGCAGCCGCGAGCAGAGCCCGGGCTATCTCCACCCGGCGAGGCCCCGGGGGGACCAGGCAGCCCCCCGGCTCGACGACGTAGAAGGCGTCGACCGCCTCCAGCCCGAGCGTGGCGGCCCGGGCGGCGCGCAGCTCGAGACCCACCGCGTCGATGGCCGCGGCGACCCCTGCGAGCAGCCCCAGCCGGTCCGGCGCGCGCAGCTCGACCACGCTCGCGCTGCCCGACGCCTCGTCGTCCCAGAGCAGGCGCGCCGGCGCGAGCAGGGCACGGGGAGGCGTGGGGTACGCCGCCTCGCGGTCGGCCAACCGCCGGCCGAGGTCGTCGTCACCCGCCAGCACCCGCCGCAGGTCGGCGGCAAGCAGCTCGGCGTGCGGGGGCGCCCCGCCGAAGCGGGGGATGGCCCGGGCGGTGACCAGGGCCCGGCCGAGCCCGGTGCCCCGCTCGACGCGCGCGTCCACGGCCCGCAGGTCGAGCCGGTGCAGCACCAGCACCCCCGCCACCGCCGCCAGCAGGCCACGCGCGTCGGGGGCCGCGACCGCGACCTCCGTGTCGTGCGCCCCGGTGGTGATCGTCACGCCGAGCCCGGCGCCGCGCAGCAGCGCCTCCTGCGCCGGTGTGCTCGCCGGTGCCGGCGGTGGTGGCTCGCCGTGCAGGACCGCGGAGGAACGGCGGACCAGCTCGTCGAGCAGCCCCGCCTTCCATCGCGACCACATCGCCGGCCCAGTCGCGATGCTGTCCGCCTCGGTGAGGGCCCGCAGCAGCTGCAGGGTCTCGCGGCTGCCGACTGCGGCCGCGGTCCCGGCGGCGGTCGCGGGATCGGCCAGGTCGCGGGTGGTGGCGGCCTCGGCGAGCAGCAGGTGGGTCCGCACGAGCGTCACCAGGACGGCGGTGTCCGCCCCGTCCAGGCCCATCCGGGCCGCCTGGCCCGGGAGCTCGCGCACGCCGGCGTCGGTGTGGTCCTCGCCGGGCCACCCCTTGCCCAGGTCATGCAGCAGGCCGGCGAGCAGCAGCAGGTCAGGCCTGGCGACGTGGCGGGTCAGCGCGGCGGCCTCCGCCGCCGTCTCCAGCAGGTGCCGATCGACGGTGAAGCGGTGGAAGGCGTTGCGCTGCGGACGGCTGCGCACCCGCGGCCAGAACGGCAGGAGGGGGTCGACCAGGCCGGCCGTGTCGAGGGTCTCCAGCACGGGCACCGCCGCGTGCCCGGTCCCGAGCAGGGCGACGAAGGCGTCGAGCACCGGGCGCGGCCACGGGGTGGGCGGCGGCGGTGCCGCGGCCAGCCGATCGAGGGTGTGCGCGGACAGCGGCAGGCCGCTCTCGGCGGCGGCCAGGGCTGCGCGCAGGGTCAGCGCCGGCTCCGCGGCCGGGTCCGCGGCACGGGCCAGGACCACCTCGCGACCCTGCGAAACGACACCGTCGGCGAGCGGCTCCCGCCGTGGCGGACGACGCAGCACGCCGCTGCGGGTGGGTGCCGCCCACGCGTGCACCCGACGCCAGGTGGCGTCAGCGGCCCAGGCGATCTCCCGGGCCGCCGCGACCACCTCCGCCATCAGGGCGTCGGCGTCGGGGTGGCCGAGGGCGCTGGCCACGGCGTCCTGGTCCTGCAGGGCCAGGCGGTCGGAGGGCCTGCGCCCGGCCGCCACCGCCTGCGCGTGCAGCGCCCCGCGGACGTCCAGCAGCAGCGCCTGGGCCCGCAGCAGCGCCGCGCCAGGCGGGTCGGCGACCTGCGCCGCCGCGACCTGCCGGGGCACCAGCGCGTCGCGCAGCCCGCCGCGCGCCTCCTTCAGGTCGGGCTCGAGCAGGAAGGCGAGCTCCCCGCTGCGGTCCGCGCGCTCGCGGCCGGCCGCCTCCAGCTCGGGCAGCCGGCGGCGGGCGGCGGCACGCCACTGGTCGTAGACCCGGGAGCGGGTCCGCTCAGCCAGGTCGGCGTCGCCGGCGAGATGCCGCAGGTCGAGCAGGCCCAACGCCGCCTTGAGGTCACCGTCGGCCACCGCGAGCGCCTCGTCGGGCGTGCGCACGCTGTGGTCCAGGCCGACCCCGGCGTCCCAGACGGCGTACCAGAGGCGCTCCGCCAGGCCCGGACCGTCGGTCCGAGCCGGACTGTGGAGCAGGACGAGGTCGAGGTCGCTGCCGGGCGCCAGCTCGCGGCGACCGAGCCCGCCGACGGCGACCAACGCGACCCCGTCGCCGGGCTCGCCGAGCAACCCGGCCACCCAGGCGTCGGCGTCGGCGCTCAACGCCGCGCGCAGGGCCGCACCCGTGAGCTCCGCGGCACGCCGGCCCACGTCGTACGCCGGGGAGGTCACGGACAGCAGTGTCGCGGACGGCCCCGGCCGCCGCGCCACGATCCTCGCCGCAGTCTCGGGGGGTTTTCAGGCCAGCTTCAGACTGCTGGCGGATCGTCCGGTCTGTCCGCCCACCATCACGTCCACAGCCCACAGGAGTCCGCATGCCCCGCATCCCGTCCCGGCGGACGGTGGCCACCGCTGCCGGCACCGCCGTGGTGCTGACTGGCGGCGCCGCCGTCGCCCTCGCCCTCGCCCCCACCTCGGGCGCCACCGCACCCGCGGCCGCCACGCCGACGGCTAGTCCCACGGCCACCCCGACCCCGGCCCCCTTCGGCCCCCGCCACGGCGGCCCCGGTGGACATCGGTTCGGTGGCCCCGGTGGGCATCGGTTCGGTGGCCCCGACGGCTTCGGCGGCCCCGGCGGGCGCGGGGCGGGCACCGTCGTCAACGTCGCGCCGACCTCGCTCGTCGTGAAGGGCCAGGACGGCAGCAGCACGACGTACGCACTGACCTCGGCGACGACCTACCACCGCGGGCAGACCAGTGAGGCCCGCACAGACCTCGCCCCCGGTGACCGGGTGCACGTGCGCCTGGCCGACGGCAGCACCACGGCGCGGACCGCAGCCGACGTCGAGGAGGTCGTGCCGCACCTCGTCGGGACCGTGGTCTCGGTGACGGCCGACACGATCGTGATCACCGACGGCGAGGGCTTCCAGCGGACCGTGCGCACCACGGCGGCGACGACGTACACCAAGGATGGTGCCGCGGCCACCCGCCCTGCGGTCACCACCGGCGCCCGCGTCCGGTCCGGGGGCAGCATCGACTCCGACAAGACCTCGCTCGACGCGGCCACCGTCGACGTGCTCACCAAAGCGCCTGGACCCGATGGCCCGGCCGATGGCCGCCGCGGGCCGGGCTTTGGACCGGGCTTCGGGCCCAGTGCAGCCGCCCCGTCGGCGACGACGCGCTCCTGAGCGGAGCTCGCGGGACCTGACCGCGCGTCGGGTCCAGCCGGCCACGAGGGCTGGTCCCGGCTCCCCCCAGGCCAGGTCCGGCACGGCCTCGGGGTCGTCCCACCGCCGCTCAAGTAGAGCGACCACGTCCGCCGCCGCCGCCCGGGCGTCGAGCGGCAGGTGGCGGCGCGTGGCGTGGCGTTCCGGTCAACCCAGGCGCGCAGGTGGCGAAGAAACCGTCGGGCAGATCACCGAGCCGGCTCCACCCGCGGGTTACGCCGAGCCGCTCCGGGAGCAACGCCAGCTTGCGGGCACTGACCCGACCGGGCGTGCCGTCACTGTCGCGGTCGACCTGGAGAAGCAGGCCCACGGTGTCGGCAGCGTCCCGGGGCAGGCCGCCCGTCGCGGCGACGCGACGAACTCGGCCGCCAGCCGCGAGCACCGGCCGCGGCCCGCAACAGCTCCGATCGGCGGCCCGCGTCGGTGACCTCCTGCCCGAGCCGACACCCCGCCCGCCGTGCCCCCCGCCGACCTGCGCCTAGACGACGAAGACATCCAGCGGCGCGTGCGCGCGGGCCATCTGCCGGTAGTCGTCGTCCTGAGTGATCACCGGCAACCCATGCTCGACGGCGGTCGCGGCGATCAGGGCGTCCAGCAGCTTGACCGTGCGCTGGATCCCTGCGGCCCGGCAGTCGGCGACCAGCCGTGCCCAGGTCACCATCACGGCCTCGCTGACGGGAATCGGGTCAGCGGTGCGAGCCAGAGCCAGCGTCTCCGCGCGCTGGGCGCGGACCGCTTCGGAGGCGTGCAGCACACCGAGTTGAAGCTCGCCGATGGTGACCACCGACACGGCCACCCGCTCGGGCAGGGCCCCCACCGGTCGCCCGGTCTCCCTCGCGATGAAGACCGAGGTGTCCAGAAGGCCGGCTGGGGGTGTCATTACAGCTCATCGAGAGTCTGGCCGGCGAGCGTGTCCAGCTCGGTCGTAAGGCCGGGATCGGCCGACGCGTTCTGGAGCTGCTCGCGCACGCGCGAGCCGATGAGCCACCGTGACCGCCGACCGTGGGCGACGATGTCGGCGACGGGCTCACCGTGCACCGTCAGGGTCACGCGTTCTCCGGCCCGCACGGCATCGATCACCCGGCCGGTGTGGTTACGCAGGTCACCCACCCCGATCTCCACGTGCTACAACGTAGTCGTCTAGAGGGCCTCGGGACCGCGCTCCCCCGTGCGGACGCGGACGATGGTCTCCACCGGCACCACCCACACCTTGCCGTCGCCGATGCTGCCGGTCTGGGCGGCCTTGGTCAGCACGTCCAGCAGCTCCGCGACCTGGGCGTCGTCGACGACCACCTCGACGCGGACCTTGGGGTTGAAGGCGACCTGGTATTCCGCACCGCGGTAGACCTCGGTGTGGCCCTTCTGCCGGCCGTAGCCCTGGACCTCGCTGACCGTCACGCCGGCGACCCCGAACGACTCCAGCGCCGCCCGGACGTCGTCGAGCTTGAACGGCTTGATGACCGCGGTGACGAGCTTCACGATCAGGCCCCCATCGTCGTCGTGGTGGTGGTGTCGCGGGCAGCGGTCCCCGTCGTCGGCCCGGTGCCCTCGCGCACCGCGCCTGCGGTGGACGAGCCGTGCAGGCCGGCACCGGAGAGGTTGGTGCCCCCGCCGAGGGTGGTGAACTCGTACGCCGACTCGGCGTGGGCGGCCAGGTCGATGCCGCTGACCTCCTCCTCCTCGCTGATCCGGAAGCCGATCGTCTTGTCCACCGCCAGGCCGATGATGTAGGCCAGGACAAAGGAGTACACCAGCACGGTGACGGCTCCGATGGCCTGGATGCCGAGCTGCTTGAAGCTGTGATCGCCGAAGAACAAGCCGTCGACGGAGCCGTTGACACGCTTGGTGGCAAACAAGCCGACCGACAGGGTGCCGGCGATCCCGCCGACAAGGTGGACGCCGACGACGTCGAGGCTGTCGTCGAAGCCCAACGTGTATTTCATGCCCACCGCGAAGGCGCACAGTCCGCCGGCGATCGCACCCACGCCCATCGCCCCCATCGAGTTGACGGAGCCGCAGGCGGGGGTGATGGCCACCAGCCCGGCAACCGCGCCGGAGGCGAAGCCGACCGTGGTGGCATGGCCGTCGCGCAGCCGCTCCACCCCGATCCACGCGAGGCCACCGATCGCGGTCGCGACCTGGGTGTTGATGAAGGCCTGGCCGGCGAGACCGTTGGCCAGGAGGGCGGAGCCGGCGTTGAACCCGAACCAGCCGAACCACAGCAGGCCGCTGCCCAGCAGGACGAACGGCACGTTGTGCGGCTTCATGGCCTGCTGCGGCCAGCCCCTGCGCTTGCCGAGGATCAGGCAGAGGGCGAGGGCTGCGGCTCCGGCGTTGATGTGCACGGCGGTTCCGCCCGCGAAGTCCAGGACGCCGAGCTTGTTGGTGAGGAACCCGCCGGAGCCGTAGACGAAACCACCCGCCACGCCGTTGCCCGTGTGGCCGGTGTATCCCGCCGGCACCGCGGTGCCGAAGTCGAAGACCCAGTGCGCGACCGGGAAGTAGACGATGAACACCCACAGGAAGCTGAAGGCGACCCACCCGCCGACCTTGGCCCGGTCGGCGATCGCGCCGCTGATGAGGGCGACGGTGATGATGGCGAACATCAGCTGGAACGCGACGAAGACGTTGTCCGGGACGGTTGGGGCGAAATTCCCGATCTTGTCCGGCCCGATGTTGCGCAGGAACCTGTCGCCGAAGTCGCCGACGATGCCGCCGCCGAACCACGACCGGGTGGTCCCGAAGGACATCCCGAATCCGCAGATGACCCACATCAGGCTGACGATGCCGATGCTGACGAACGACATCATCATCATGTTCAGCGTGCTCTTGGCGCGGGTCAGGCCGCCGTAGAAGAAGGCCAGGCCTGGCGTCATCAGCAGCACGAGGGCGCTGCTCGCCAGCATCCAGGCGGTGTTCCCGGTGTCCAGCATCCACCACTCCTCAGTCGGGGGTCTGTGGTGGCCGACAGTGTCGGGCCGGTGTTCCACGTCCGTGTCCCGAATGTTTCAGGGTGGTGAACGATCACCCCAGCGGGCGTGCGTCACCCGGGCGGGCGCGGCCCGTCAACCGAGGCGGCCGGCCATCCCCTGCACCATCGCGTCGCCGCTGTGCTCGGGCTTGCGCAGCTGACGGCGCATCGAGGCCGTGACCAGCCGGTCGGCCAGACCCGGGGCGTGCTGCCCCAGGAGCAGCGAGAACCGGCCGCCGGCGTTGGTCACCACCTGGCGCGGCGCGCGCGGGTCCACGCACGCCCGCAGCAGCGCCCGGCCGGTCGCCTCCAGGCTGTCGGCGGGCATGGTGCCCTCCAGGCCGATCCCGTGCCGCTGGCTGTCGTCGTGGATCGCGGTCCGCACGTAGCCCGGGTGCATGGTCACCACCGACAGGGCCGTGCCGTACTCGTGGCGCAGGCTGCGGCTCCAGGCCACCACGCCGGCCTTGGAGGCGCAGTAGGCCGCGGCGAAGGGGATGGTCAGCTCCGACAGCACGCTCGCCACCGTCACCACCCGGCCCCGGCCCCCCGGCCCCTGCCGGGAGGCCAGCAGGTGCGGCACGGCGGCGCCGGTGACCCGCCAGGCACCGACGAGGTTGACGTCCAGCACGGCCAGCGCCCCAGCACCGGGAGGCTCGCCGGTGTCCTGCACCAGGCCGAGTCCGCTGACGTTGCAGACGACGTCGAGCCCACCGAGCCGCTCGACGGCGGCCGCGACCGCCGCGTCGACGGCGTCCTGCCGGCGTACGTCGCAAGCCAGCACGCCCTCGTCGTGGTCGTGCAGGTCGAGGCCGACGACGTCGTGGCCGGCCGCGCGCAGCTGTCGTCGCGTCTCGCCGCCGATGCCGCCGGTCGCCCCGGTGATCACGATGCGCATCTGGCTGGCCTCTCCTCGATGGCGAAGGCCGCGCGCAGCGGCGCGACCAGTCGGGCGATGGTGCCCGAGAGCTCGTGTGGGGTCTGGCCGTGCAGGCCGAGCACCGCGTCCAGGGCGGGCATGGCCGGAGCCACGGCGACGTGCGGGAACAGCCAAAGCAGGTACGCCGAGAGCACCTCGGTGTCGGCGCCGGCGCTGATCTCCCCGCGGTCGACGGCCCGGGCGAGCAGCGGGTCCAGGACCTCCAGGTAGTGCCGCTGCGCCACCCGGCGCACGGCCTCGCGCACCTCGGGGTCGATCTCGAAGTTGGTGGCGACGGTGATCCCCCGCTCGAGCGGGTGGTCGGCGAAGTAGTCGACCCACAGGCGCATCACGGCCTCGATGCGGTCGAAGAACTCCAGGTCGCGCGGGAGGCAGGCCGCCATCCGCGCCGCCATCTCGTCCCGGACGCCGGTGGAGACCGCGTCGCAGACCACGGCGTAGAAGTCCAGCTTGTCGGTGAAGTACTGGAACAGGCTGCCCTTGGCGACGCCGGCCTCGCGGGCGACGACATTGAGGCTGCCGGGGCTGAAGCCGTGGGTGCCGAACTCGCGCATCGCCGCCTGCAGCACCCGGGCCTTCTTCGCCGCGTCGAGGTTGTCCCAGGTCGCCGACGGCACGCGAACCACCCTAGTGACCCGGTGGTCACTCCCCCGTCCCACGCAGGGGCGGCTACTCGCCGATGTCGCCGAGCAGCGCGTCGACGAACGCCGTCGGCTCGAACGGCGCGAGGTCGTCCGGCCCCTCCCCCAGGCCGACGAGCTTGACCGGGATGCCGAGCTCGCGCTGCACGCCGACGACGATGCCGCCCTTGGCGGTGCCGTCGAGCTTGGTCAGCACGATCCCGGTGACCTCGACGGCGGCCAGGAACTGCTTGGCCTGGACCACGCCGTTCTGCCCTGTCGTGGCGTCCAGCACGAGCAGCACCTCGTCCACGGGCGTCAGCTTCTCCACCACCCGCTTGATCTTGCCCAGCTCGTCCATCAGCCCGGTCTTGGTGTGCAGCCGGCCGGCGGTGTCCACCACGACGCAGTCGACCGCGCCGGTGATCCCGGTCTGCACGGCGTCGTAGGCCACGCTCGCCGGGTCGCCCTGCTCCGGCCCGCGCACGACGGTCGCGCCGACCCGGTCGGCCCAGGTGGTCAGCTGGTCGGCCGCCGCGGCGCGGAAGGTGTCGGCCGCGCCCAGCACGACGGTCTCCCCGTCGCCGACCAGCACCCGGGCGAGCTTGCCGCAGGTCGTCGTCTTGCCGGTGCCGTTGACGCCGACGACGAGCAGGACGGCGGGCCTGCCATCGGCCTTCTTGGCCGTGTGCAGGGTGCGGTCGCCGCCGCCGATCACCTGCAACAGCTCGCCTTCCAGCAGCTCGCGCAGGCCGGCCGGGGTCCTGGTGCCGAGCACCTTGACCTTGCTGCGCAGGGCCGCGACGACGTCGGTGGTGGCCGCGACCCCGAGGTCGGCGGTCAGCAGGGTGTCCTCGACCTCCTCCCAGGTGTCGTCGTCCAGGGTGTCGCGGGAGAGCAGGACGAACAACCCCCTGCCGATGGAGCCCTGGCTGCGGGCCAGCTTGTGCCGCAGCCGGACCAGCCGGCCGGCCCCGGGGGGCGGCTCGTCGAGCAGCAGCGCCGTGTCGTCGCGCTCCAGCGGGACGGCCACCTCGGCCCGCGGGTCCGGCGGGAGCTCCACGGTGGCGACGCCCGGGAGCCGGGTGTCGCGGGGGACCTCGGCGTCGTCGCCCACCCCGGGCGGGTAGTCGACCCCCGGCTCGACCCGGCGGGCGGCGGCGTCCGGGCCCCGCTCCAGCCGGCGCCGGCGCACCGGGGCGACGAGGGCGGCGCCGGCGGCCAGCAGGGCCAGCACCGCGATGACGATGACGAGGACCACGATCTGCACGCCGCCGATCCTCGCACCGGCAGCGGGCGCACCGGCAGCGGCCCGCCCGTGTCAGCCGGCAGGGACCTCGGCGCGCTCGCGCAGCCGCTGGCTGATCACGGTGGACACGCCATCGCCGCGCATCGTCACGCCGTAGAGCGCGTCGGCGATCTCCATGGTGCGCTTCTGATGGGTGATGACGATCAGCTGCGAGCGGTCGCGGAGCCCCTGCATGGCCACCAGCAGCCGCCCGAGGTTGACGTCGTCCAGCGCCGCCTCGACCTCGTCCAGCACGTAGAACGGCGAGGGCCTGGCGCGGAAGATGGCCAGCAGCAGGGCCACCGCCGTGAGCGACCGCTCGCCTCCCGACAGCAGTGACAACCGCTTGACCCGCTTGCCGGCCGGCCGCGCCTCGACCTCGACGCCGGCGAGGGACACGTCGTCGGGGTCAGTGAGCACCAGCCGGCCCTCGCCACCGGGGAACAGCGTCGCGAAGACCTCGCTGAACTCCCGCGCGGTGTCGGCGAAGGCCGCGGCGAAGACGTCGTGGATGCGGGCGTCGACATCGCCGACGATGCCCATCAGCTCCTTGCGGGTCGCGCGCAGGTCCTCCAGCTGCGCCGCGAGGAAGCCATGCCGCTCCTCCAGCGCCGCGAACTCCTCCATCGCCAGCGGGTTGACCCGCCCGAGCAGCGCCAGCTGGCGCTCCGCCGCTGCGGCACGACGCTGCTGGGCGACACGGTCGTACGCCGAGGGCTGCCCCCCCTCCTCGTCGGCGGGGACGGGCACGGCCGGGCCGTACTCCCCCACCAGCTGCTCCGGGGTGACGGCGAACTCCTCCGCCGCCCGACCCTCCAACTGCTCCACCCGCAGCCGCTGCTCGGCCCGCGCGACCTCGTCGCGGTGCGCGACGTCGCGCAGCCTGCCTAGCTGCTCGGCGGTCTCGCGGGCGCCGGCCCTGGCGGCGAGCAGCTCCCCCTCGCGCACCGTGCGGGCGGCGGTCGCGGTGTCGCGCTCCTGCTCCGCGGCGGCGAGCGACACACCGATCCGCTCGAGGGCGACGGCGGCCACCCCCGCGACGTCACGGGCCAGCGACGCGCCCAGGACCCGGGCGGCGCGCACCCGCTCCAGCCGCTGCCGCCCGGCCCGCTCGGTGGCGGCGGCACGCCGCAGCTGGTCCGCCCGCCCGGCGAGGGCGCGGGCGCGCTCCTCACTCGTGCGCAGGGCCAGCCGGGCCTCGACCTCCTCGTGGCGGGCGGCGGCACAGGCGGCACCGAGCCGGTCCAGCTCCCCCGGGGGGGAAGCCTCCCCCGACCCGCCGTCGCCGAGCGACTCGGCCAGCCCGAGCCGCTCCTCCAGCTCCCCCAGCCCGGCCAACGCGGTGTCGCGGGCCTGCTCGGCCTCCCCCCGCGCCCGCTCCAGCCGCTCGGCCTCGTCGGCGCCGCCGCGCGCCTGGGCCCCGAGCAGCGCGAGCCGCTCCTGCACCGCCGCGACCCGCGCGTCACTCTCGTGCAGGGCGGTGAGCGCGGCCTGCACCGCGTCGCCAGCCCGGGAGCGCTCCTCGCGGGCGGTGGAGAGCGCGAACCGCAGCCGCTCGGCCGTCCGGGTCGCCTCGGCCAGCCGCTCGTCGGCCTCGTCGTGGGCAGCCTGCGTCTCCAATGTGGTCGGTGCGCTCGCCGACCCGCCGACCGCCCAGTCCCGCCCGAGGAGGTCCCCCGACACGGTGACGGCACGCAGGCGCGGGTGGGCGAGGACGGCGTCCCGTGCCCCGGCGACGTCGTCGACCACGGCGACGTCGGCGAGCAGCCCCGCGACAGCGCCGGCCAGCGCCGGCGGGGCGGTGACCGCGTCGGCGAGGGGACGCAGACCGTCGGGCAGGGGGTACGCCGCAGGGGCCGGCTGGCCGGCGCCCACCAGCAGACCGGCCCGGCCGGCGTCGCGCTCCAGCAGGTGCGCGAGCGCAGTCGCCGCGTCGGTCACCGTCGCGACCGCGACGGCATCGGCGGCGGCCCCGAGGGCGGCGGCGACGGCGCGCTCCAGCCCCGGCTCGACGTGCAGCAACGCCGCGACGCTGCCCAGCACGCCCGGCACCTCCCCGCCCAGCAGGGCGCCGGCGCCGTCCTTGCGGCGCAGGCCGAGCCCCAGGGCGTCGCGGCGCGCCGACCAGGTGGCGCGGTCACGCTCGGCCTCCCGCTCCTCCGCCAGCAGGTCCACCAGTCGCTGCTCTGCGGCGGCCAGCACCGCGGCGGCCGCCTCGTGCCGCTCGTCCAGGCCGGTCTCGCCCTCGTCGAGCGCGGGGATCTCGGCCACGACGGCCTGCACCTCCTCGGCGGCCGCGTCCGCCCGGTCGCGGGCGGCCTGCAGCGCAGCGGCCATCCGCGCGATCTCCTCTTCGGCGGCGGTGGCCCGCGAGCGCTGCGCATCGACCGAGCCGGCCAGCCGCGCCAGGCCCTCGCGGCGGTCCGCGGCGGCCCGGGCGGCAGCGACCACCGCGCGTTCCTGCGCGGCCAGCCGCTCCTCCAGGCCGGCGCGCCGAGCGCTCACTGCGGTGAGTGCAGCCCGGGCGTCGGTCAGCGCGGCGAGCACCTCGTGCTCGTGCACCCCGACGGCGTCGGCCTCGGCCTCGAGCTCCTCGGGGTCGCGGCCCCGGTGCCCGGCATCCGGAGGCGTCCCCAGGTGCCGGGCCCGCTCGGCGGCTAGCGTCGCCGTACCTCGGAGTCGCTCTTGCACGGCCGCCAAGCGGTACCAGACATCCTGCGCCACAGTGACTCTCGGCGTGTCCGCGGCGAGCGCGGCCTCCAACCGGGCCTCGGTCTCGCGCGCTGCCACCAGGGCCGCCTCCGCCTCCACCTGCCGGGCGCGCACCGCCTCCTCGTCCCGGACCTCGGCCTGCAACGCGCCACTCGCGGTGACCAGATCCTCGGCGAGCAGGCGCAGCCGGGCGTCCCGCAGGGTGGCGGAGATGCCGGTCGCCCGACGGGCCGCCTCGGCCTGCTTGCCGAGCGGGGACAGCTGGCGGCGCAGCTCGGTGGTGAGGTCGGTGAGCCTGGTGAGATTGGCCTGCATCGCCTCCAGCTTGCGCAGCGCCCGCTCCTTGCGCTTGCGGTGCTTCAGGACACCGGCGGCCTCCTCGATGAAGCCCCGGCGGGTCTCAGGCGTGGCGGCGAGGACGGCGTCCAGCTGGCCCTGGCCGACGATGACGTGCAGCTCGCGGCCGATGCCCGTGTCGGAGAGCAGCTCCTGCACGTCGAGCAGCCGACAGGGGGTGCCGTTGACGGCGTACTCCGACTCGCCGCTGCGATAGAGCAGCCGGCTGACGCTGACCTCGCTGTAGTCGATCGGCAGCGAGCCGTCGCTGTTGTCGATGGTCAGGGTGACCTCGGCCCGGCCGAGCGCCGGGCGCTGGCTGGTGCCCGCGAAGATCACGTCGCTCATCGCGCCGCCGCGCAGGTTCTTGGCGCCCTGCTCGCCGAGCACCCAGGCGACGGCGTCGACGACGTTGCTCTTGCCGGAACCGTTGGGGCCGACGACGCAGGTGATGCCCGGCTCCAGCCGCAAGGTGGTGGGGGCGGCGAAGGACTTGAAGCCCTTGAGCGTCAGGCTCGACAGGTGCATGGCCACCCGAGGCTAGTGGCGCCGCCACCGCCGGAACACTGGTCGAGGGGCGGCCGGCTCAGGTCAGGGTCAGCGCTGGCTCGGCGTCGAGGTGGAGCAGGTCGTGGTCGTCCATGACCAGCGGCGTCATCTGGCGGTGCAGCTCCTCGTTGGCGCGACAGGCCTGCTCGAGCTGCGTCTCCAGCTCGGCGCAGCGCGAGCGCAGCCGACGCAGCTCGGTCGCGAGCGCGAGCCCCCGGTGGTCGGGACTGGTGACGTGTCCGAACAGGGCCTTGGCCATCGTGCTGGTCCTCCACGCTGAGGTCTGGGCGGTGCCGAGGTGCTGGCGGTGCCGAGGTCTGGGATGGGTCAGGAACGCATCGATCTGTGCGCAGGCCGGGCGGTCGGTGACGGCGCGGGACCTCTGTCCAGGTTGACAGGCCGGGGTGCCTGGGTCAAGGCTGCGCGCCCCGCTCAGCGCTCGACGAAGCCCGGGCCGGCCCCGCGCGTGGACATCCACTGTGCCCCCACATGCTCGACCCGGCCGGGGCGCCCCGGCGAGGCCGGCCCGTCCAGCAGCGCCAGCAGCGCCTCCAGCGCGTGCCGCGGCCCCTCCGCCACGACCTCGACCCGCCCGTCCGCGAGGTTGGTCGCATGGCCGACCAGACCCAGCTCGAGGGCCCGCGAGCGGGTCCACCAGCGGAAGCCGACGCCCTGCACCCGGCCGTGCACGGCGGCCATCAGCCGCTGGTGCTCCCCGGGCGAGTGCGGCGGTCCCGCCTCGGTGCTCACCAGCGGGCCCGGCGGGGGCGTGGCTGGCAGGTGGGGCAGGAGTAGGACGAGCGGTTCATGAAGCGGTCCCGGCGAACGGGCGTGCCGTCCCGGCGGCAGGGCTGGTGCTCCCTGCCGTAGACGGCGAGCTCGCGCTCGAACAGCCCGCTCACCCCCTCGGTGGAGACGTAGAGGGCGTCGAAGCTGGTCCCCCCGGCCGCCAGCGCCTCCCACAGCACGGTCCGCACCGCCGCGAGCAGCCGCGCCACCTCCGGCCGGGTCAGCGTCTCGGTGGGCCGGGCCCAGTGCAGCCGGGCCCGCCAAAGCGCCTCGTCGGCGTAGATGTTGCCGACGCCGCTGATGAGGGTCTGGTCGAGCAGGGCGCGCTTGACCCCGGTGCGGCGGCGCACGAGCGCCACCCGGAAGGCGGCGTCGTCGAACGCGTCGTCGAGCGGATCGCGCGCGATGTGCGCGATGGTGGAGGGGAGCTGCGCCCCACCGGCGACCACGAGCAGCCCCCCGAAGGTGCGCTGGTCCACAAAGCGCAGCTCCCGGCCGCCGTCGCTGAACTCCAGCCGCACGCGCAGGTGCGTCTCCGGCGGCGTGTCCGCCGGCACCA
>JAABUZ0100002000.1_pt1 | contig 35681 bp, 28 predicted proteins | sample 5562091 | NCBI WGS metagenome assembly JAABUZ01 (sample SAMN12813069, study PRJNA571459) | rock metagenome | isolation source: Antarctica rocks | place: Antarctica: Victoria Land, Linnaeus Terrace sud | collected 2015-12-21 | reverse complement strand
GCCCCGTCGGCCGCCGCATCGCTCGCGCTGACGCCCCGTCCGCGTCCGACGCCGCTGCGTCACCAACGTCCCTTCCTCCCGCCACGCGCCCGCTCCGCCTGAGTTCACTTTTTTGGGGTACACCCGACACGAAGATGGCCCCTATCGTTATCGCTCGTTCTGGGATATGGTACAGAACGAATGTAATCGCTACCGCCAGTCTATGCAACAGCACACAGGTATGTAGGGCACAAGTGCGAAGGTCACGGGCGCAGGCCATGCTCCCCTCTCCGGCGCACGGGAACGCTTTGGACTGTCGGCTCCCTGGGTAGGAACCGACAGTCCAGTCAGTCATGAGCCGGGGGTGAGGGTTGCCCCGCGCTGCCTAACCTGGATTACTCATGACGAGCGTGGTGGCAGGGAACGTCCCTCCTGGGAGCGCTGTCTCTCGCTGCGCTGCCAGCCAGCCCCGGTCGCCTGACGCGCGGCTGCTCGCGGTGACCATGCCGCCTCAGCGGCCTGCCGGCTGGAAGCCGGCGCTCCCAGGAACGTACCAGCACCCACTTAGGGACGCCGAAATACTTGCCTATCCCACCTATTGCGCTTAACTCGGGCTCTCCCAGTCGAGAGGGTGGGATGCATATCTATTTCCACGTCCCTTAAAATCCCAGCCGTAGCGGCTCCTGCAACAGCCGCTTGATGCCCTGCAGGAACTGGGCAGCGGGCACGCCGGGGATGACGCGGTGGTCGACGGAGAGGCTGACGCGCATCAGCGGCCGCACCACCAGCTGACCGTCGACCACGGCCGGCTTATCCCCGATGGCCCCCACCGCCAGGATGGCGCTCTCGGGCGGGTTGATGATGGCCTGGAACTGCTCCACGGCGTCGTACATGCCCAGGTTGCTGATGGTAAAGGTGCCGCCGGCCATGTCGGCCGGCGCGAGCTTCCCGGTGCGCGCCTTCTCGGCCAGGGAGCGCGTCTCGGTCGAGATCTCGCGCAGGCCCTTGCGGTCGGCGTCGTGGATCACCGGGACGACCAACCCGTCGGGCAGGCTAACCGCAATGCCCACGTTGACCTGGCTATGCACGGCGAACTGCCCGTCGCGCCATGAGGTGTTGACCGTGGGCATCGCGCGCAGGGTCAGGGCACAGGCGCGCACGATGAGGTCGTTGTAGCTGACCTTGCCCTCGGGGCCGAACGTCTCCTGGAGTTGCGTGCGCAGGCCCGCGGCGGCGCTCATGTCGATCTCGCCGGTCACGTAGAAGTGGGGGACAGTCGTCTTGCTCTCGGTCAGCCGGCGCGCCATCACGGTCTGGATGCGGTTGGGCGCGCGCAACTCCACGGTGTCATCGGCAACGGACGACGGGGCAGGGGGCGGAGTAACGCTGGCGGGGGCTGCGGGGGCCGCGGCGGCCGCGGCCCCCGCGGCGGGAGCGGGAACGGGCGCCGACGGGGCTACAGGCGCCGGCGGCGCGCTCGTTTCGACGGCGGCCCCGTTCGCGACTCGCGCGGGCGACACGCCATGCTCTTGTCCCTGGCCCTGTCGCGCCAGGATGCGCTCGATGTCGTCTTTGACGATGCGCCCGCCCGGTCCGCTGCCCCGCCCATTGAACGGCGCAAGGTCAATGGCATGCTCGCGCGCTATATTTCGCGCCAGGGGCGTGGCCCGCACGCGGCCTCCGCTATTGCCGTTGCCATGTCCGTTGCCCCCCGTCACGCCGACGGGCGCGGGCGTGGTCAGAGCCGATGACGTGGAGGCGTCCACGCCCGCGCCTGCCATGACCGGGACGGGCATTTCACTGTCGTCCGGCGTCGCCGCCATGATATCCCCGGCGGCCCGTTCGCGTTCGTCATCGCCCGACGACGCGGTTGTCGACGGAGCAGCGCTCGCTGGCGCGCCAACGCTGGACGACGCGACCGGGGCAAGCTGTTCGCCGGCCTTGGCCAGGATGCCGATGACCGAGCCGATGGTCACCGTATCGCCGTCGCCATGGATGATCTGGTGGATGACGCCGTCGCTGTAGGCCTGCAACTCCATATTGGCCTTGTCGGTCTCGACCTCCAGGATGGCGTCGCCCTTATGCACGGTCTCGCCTTCGCGCTTGAGCCACTGGGAGATCGTGCCCTCTTCCATGGTGTCGCTCAGGCGTGGCATCACAATTTCTTCAGGCATCGTTCCTCCAGTGATTAGTGGCTAGTGGTTAGTGACGAGTGAGGTAGGACGAGGAGCCGGTGTGGCGAATGCGCTTGTATCCGCCGCGCATCTGCTCACTCGTCACTAGCCACTCATCACTAGCCACTCGTCAGCGGCCACTCTCGCGCAGCACCGCCTTGGCGGCCGCGTAGATCTTGTCGGTGCTGGGGATGACGGATCGCTCCAGCGGCTTGGCGTAGGGCATGGGCGCCTCACCGCCGCCGACGCGCTCGACGGGAGCGTCGAGACTATCGAAGCAGGCCTTCTGGATGCGCGCGGTCAGCTCGGCCGTGATGCCGAAGCTGGGCCAGCCCTCCTCGACGCAGAGCGCGCGGTTTGTCTTGTTAACCGAGGCCGCCACCGTCTCCATGTCCAGCGGGCGCAGACTGCGCAGGTCGACGACCTCGACGCTGATACCCTCCTCGGCCAGCCGCTCCGCGGCCTCCAGGCAGCGCAGGCCCATGAAGGAGTGGCTGATTATGGTCAGGTCGGTCCCCTCGCGGCGCACCACCGCGCGGCCGATGGGCACGGTGTAGTCGCCCTCGGGCACCTCGCCGCGCGTGTTGTAGATGGACAGCGTCTCCATGAAGATCACGGGGTCCTCGTCGCGGATGGCGGACTTGAGCAGCCCCTTGGCGTCGTAGGGCGTGGCTGGGGCCACCACTTTGAGGCCAGGGACGCTGGCGAACCAGACCTCGAGGCTCTGCGAGTGCTGCGCCGTGAGCTGCGCCCCCGCGCCGCCGGGCGTGCGGATGACCATGGGCACGGTCGCCTCGCCGCCGAACATGTAGCGAATCTTGGCGGCGTTGTTGACGATCTGGTCCATCGCCACCAGGATGAAGTTGACGGTCATGATCTCCACGACCGGGCGCAGCCCCAGCATGGCGGCGCCGATGCCGGCGCCGATGAAACCTTCCTCGGAGATAGGCGTCTCGCGCACGCGCTTGGGGCCGAACTCCTGGATCAGGCCGCGCGTCACTTTGTACGACCCCTCGAAAACGCCGATCTCCTCGCCCATCAAGAAGACCGACTCGTCGCGCTGCATTTCCTCGCGCAGCGCCGCGTTCAACGCCTCGCGGTAGGTGATGATGGCCAACGTATTCCTCCAAGTGACGAGTGGTTAGTGACGAGTGACGAGTGAGGCCAGGTATGGGAGGCCGATACAGGGCTTGCGCACTGTACCAGCCATGGACCACGACCTACCTGCTCAACGGCCACTCCTCACTCGTCACTAACCACTCGTCACTAATCACTTCGTCGGTAGGATTTCCCCGAAGGGGCCGCCGGGGGCCATGCGCGCGAATTGCTCGGGCGCCGCGTCTCCGTAGATGGACTGATACAGGGCCGCCGGGTCCGGGTCGGGGCTGGCGTCGGCAAAGTCAACCGCATCCTGCACCGTCCGCGCGACCTCGGCGTCGATGCGCGCGGCCTCGGCGGCGTCCATGACGCCGCGCTCCGCCAGGACGCGCCCGAAAGCGGTGATGGGATCGCGCTCCTGCCACGAGGCGACCTCCTCGCGCGTGCGGTAGAGCTTGCCCGCGTCGGCAACGGAGTGGCCGCGGAAGCGGTACGTCACCGCCTCGAGCAGGCCGGGCACCCGCTCCTCGCGGGCGAGGGTGAGCAGGCGCGAGGTGGCCTCGCGCACGGCCAGGACATCCATGCCGTCGACGCGCTCGCCCCGCATGCGGTAGGCGGCCGCGCGCTTGTAGACCTCCGGTTCGGCGGAGGACTGCGCCACCGCCGTGCCCATGCCATACTGGTTGTTGACGACCAGGAAGACCACGGGCAGGCGCCACACCGCGGCCAGGTTGAGCGACTCGTGGAATGCGCCCATGTTAACCGCGCCGTCGCCCAGTAGGCACATCGTCACCTCGTCGCGGCCGTGGTAGTCGCTGGCCAGGGCGGTCCCCACGGCCAGCGGCAACTGGCCGGCGACGATGCCGTATCCGCCCATGAAGCGTCGCGGGATGTCGAGCAGGTGCATCGACCCACCGCGCCCATGGGCCACGCCGCCTTGCTTCCCGAACAGCTCCGCCATCACCGCGCCAGGGTCGGAGCCGCGCGCCAGCGCGATGCCGTGGTCGCGATAACTGGCGAACAGGTAGTCGTCGTCGCGCAGGGCGGAGATGGCGCCGGCCACGGTCGCCTCCTCGCCAATATTGAGGTGGCAGTACCCGCCGATCTTGGCCCGCGTGTACATTTCCTCGGCTTTCTCCTCGAACTGCCGGATCAGCGCCATGGTGCGATACAGCTCGAGCAAGGTCTCGCGATCCTCCGGCAAGCCGACCGTCACGCGGTCCATCGTTGTTTGCATCACCTGTCTCCCCTGTCTTCCGTGTCTATCCGCCTCGGTCCGCGGCCCGGTGGTGGAAGGGGACGTGGCCCACCCGTCCCACCAGCCGTGCCGGACACGAGTGACGAGCATCGTCGCGTCCTCTTTTCACCTCATGGTAGCGCGCGGATGCATACCTGGTCAAGTATATTCCCATAGCATTTTGTTATGGATGGGGGCAGAAGCCTGAATAATGCGCTGCAATGAGGGATACTGCATACAGGCGCGTTTCCTGGGGACGTTGCCTGACCAGGCGCCGATCTTGCATATCTTGCGTGGTTGGCTCCGTGATCGACCGTTCGTTGTAAGACAGGAGCACGGCTCACGCGCACGACGGAATCGCAACCCGACAAGGCTTGGGATTGAGGAGGGGTGGGGCAGCGTTCCCCACGACGACCATGCATCATCACCTTAAACGACCAACAGCCACGGCTGGCGCCCCGCGCACGAATGCGCCACGGGGGCGGACGCCGGGCGTCCTGCAGCATCTGCAGCGCATGACGCGCTCGTTCATCCACGATGGACAACGCATCTCGTACGTCAATATCTATGCCATACCACGGGGCTCCGGCCCGGAGCCGTTCCTCGAGTTCATCACGGCTAAAGAAAGCGGCTTCGAGGGGATCGCCTGCATCGACGATACGGCGCGCGCCGCCATCCTGGCCTTGCAGGTCTACGAGCGGCAGGGCTCGCCCGCGGCGCTTCGCCTGGCCCACGACTGGCTGAGCTTCGTGACCTATATGCAGCAGCCCGATGGCCGCTTCGTCAACTTCATCCTCGATGAGCACGGCGCCAAGAACCTGGTAGGGCGTACCTCGTACGTGGGCGGACGCTGGTGGACGGCGCGCGCGATGTGGGCGTTGGCCGCGGCCTGGCGGATCACCGGCGATGAGGACTACCTGCACGCTTTCCAACGCGGGCGCCTGGCGCCGACGCGCGACCTCAAGATCAAGGCGGTCCATGCCCTCGCGCTGATGGAAATCTATCAGCGTCAGCCGGATGACGGGCTGGGACGGCGCATCCGCGCCCTGTGCGACGCGATCGTCGCCAGCGCGACCGGTCCGGGCGGCCAGGGCTACTTTCGCGATGGCGCCGACCGCGAGGGCACCGCGATGTGGGGCTACCATCAGTTGCACGCGGTGGCGCGGGCGGCGCGCCTCTTCTCGCGCATCGACTACACCGCGGCCTGCGAGCAGACGGTGCGCACCCTGGTTGAGCCCGTGGTCGCCGACAGGTTCTACCACGTCTACCCGACGCAGCAGGAGCACCAGTGCGCCTATGACGTCTCGACGCTGGCGCTGGGCCTGGAGGAGTTGTACCGGGCCACGCGCAAGCCCGCCTACCGCGATCTGGCGCTGGAGTGCGCGTCCTGGCTCGACGGGAACAACGCGGCGGGGGAGGCTATTTATGACCCGCGGACGGGACGCTGCCTGGACGGGATCACGCACGGCGTCGCCTCGCTCAACTGCGGCGCCGAGTCGGCCATCGAGGCTGGGTTCATCGAGTTGGCCCGTCAGAGCCTGCGGGAGAAGCGCGGCCGGCGGGCGCGCCGTCTGGCCGTGGCTGCCATGGGCTCGATGGCCGTCTCGGCGCTCTTGTCGTAGCGGCGATGGTGGCGTCCTGATGACGGTGACAGGGTCGACGGGTGAGCACTAAGGATACCATTAAGGATACCATCGTGCCCGCTGTTGTGTTCGTGGTGGATGACCGCCACGACGTGCTCGAGCTCAATCGCATCCTGCTCGAGGCCGAGGGCTATCGGACGGAAGGCTATAGTTATGCCGCGCTGCCCCTGGACCGGCTGCGCAGTCAGGCGCCTGACGTCATCCTGCTCGACTTGTTGCCGGACGACGAGGCTCCCTGGACGTTGCTGCGGCGCCTGCGGCGCGACCCGCTGACCGAGGCGGTCGGGGCGGTCGTGACGTCGGATTCGGCGGCTCTGGTCGACCGCGCGCTGAACGATAAGAGCCTGCGCGTCTCGGCTGGCCTGGGCATGCCCTTCGACATCGACGCGCTCTACACGGCGGTGGCGGACGCGGCGCGGCGGGGCGCGCACGCGGCGCCGCCTGCGGTCTTGCTGCCCCTACTGCTCCTGCAGCGGGCCGCCACCGCGCTGCGTCACTCGCGCGCCCGCGTGCTGCTGACCTGGGTACAACTGCTCACGACCCTGGACGAGTTCCGGCAACGCCCCAGCCTGACCCTGGCCGAGGTGCAAGGCCACGGCGGAGCTTTGCTCGACCTCGTCATTGGCGCGCTCGAGTTGCAGTCGACCTCTCGCACCGCCACGGCCGTGACCGTCGGCGTCCGTGTTGACGCGGCCCACGACCATGCCCGCCTGCGCCGTGAGCAGGGCCTTGGCGTGGGCACGCTGGCGCGCGAGGTCGCGGCGCTGCGACGCGAGGTCTGGCAGACAGTCTACCCCGTGGTCGCCGCCGAGGCCCCGCCGCTCGACGACCTGTGGGACCTGTTGCGGCGGCTGGACATGGCCCTCGACGAATTGCTCTACGCGATGCTCGATACCTGGGACGCCGCGTACCCCGCGCACCTCGCGCACCTCGCGCACCCCGGCGATGCCGCCAACGCCGCCAACAGTGCCAACGACGCGAACGCCGTGGGCGCCGCGGACGGGGGAGGGTGGTCACGGTGACCATAAGAGCGTACGTTGTCGACGACCAGCGCGCGATTGTCGAGCTGCTGATGCTCCTCTTCGCTGAGATCGGCGTCGAGGCGTCCGGCGCTACCGACTCCAGGCACGCCAGGGAGGCCATCGCGGCCACCCAACCCGACCTGGTGCTGCTCGACATGATGATGCCGGACCCCGACGGATTGAGCCTACTCGAGCAACTGAAGGACGATCCGCGCACCAGGGATATTCCCGCCGTGCTCTGCACCGCGTCGGTCATCACCCCCTCGCAGAGCGGCCTGTTCGCCGACAAGAGCGTCGGCGTGCTCTCCAAACCGTTCACCATTCAGCAACTGGAAGAACTGGTGGCTTCGGTGCAGGAGCGCAAGGATAGTAGTTAGCTGTCGCGAGAGTGCGCGGCCCGTGGATTGGCTAATGCAAGCTCCCGCGGTCTTGTCACCCAGCGATAGACTAACGACTAATTACTAACTACTCGGTCCATGACCGATAGGCTATTCCCAAGCCGCTGTGTGGCGTCTACCCTATGAACGAGAGAACGCCGCCCTTGGGTCATCAGACACGAGCCGACAGGGCGCGCCGACCGCGACAGGCTACCGGCCACCCGCCGAGCCGATAGCGAACGGTCGATCACGGTCTTGGAGGGTATTTTTTCTGATGGCTCTTAGCTTCGTTCGAACAGGTACATCGACGGCCACCCCGGACGCGCCGATAGCCGAGCCGTCTCAGGCGCGTCCTCAACCGCAACCGCAGCCCCTACCGCGCCCACCCCTGCCTGCTCCGGCGCCAGCATCAGGCAGGGTTGCTTCGGCGCCGGCCCCTGGCGTCGCGGCTGGCGCGCCCGCTCCCTCGCTCATCCCGCCGCGCGTCACGTGTATCGCGGACACGGGCCTCGAAGAGAGCTTCATCGCCGACCTGATCCTGAAGATCCTCTATTTCAACGGCGTGATCACGGCGGGACAGGTTGCCCACATCTTGCGCCTGCCCTTCATCGGCGTGGTCGATGGGCTGCTCGAGACCCTCAAGGCCAACCATGCCATCGAGGTGCAGGGCGCGGGCAGCGCGCTGACGGTGGCCTACAAGTATGGCCTGACCGACAAGGGCCGGCACAAGGTGCGCGAACTGCTGGAGCGCTCCAGCTACGCCGGGGCCTGCCCAGTGACGCTCGAAGACTACGCCTACATGGTGAGCAAGCAGCGCGCGCGCGATGCCCACGTGACGCGCACGGTGGTGGAGCAGGCCTTCAGCCAGATGGTGCTGGAGCCGCGCGTGCTGGAGCAAGTGGGGCCCGCCATCAACTCCGGCGAATCGATCTTCCTCTTCGGCGCGCCGGGCAACGGCAAGACGACCATCGCCGAGATCGCCACGACCTGCCTCGGCGGTGACGTCTACATCCCCTACGCCATCATCGTGGAGGGCGAGATCATCCGCGTCTTCGACGATAGCGTCCATCACCAGATGGATGAACCTAACCAGGACACGGACGAGCGCTGGGTGCGGTCCAAGCGCCCAACCGTGATCGCCGGCGGCGAATTGACCCTCCCGGCGCTCGACCTGACCTACTCGCAGGAGAGCAAGGTCTACGAGGCGCCACTGCAGATGAAGGCCAACTGCGGCATGTTCCTGATCGACGACTTCGGCCGCCAGCAATGCACTCCCGCCGCGCTGCTCAACCGCTGGATCGTGCCCCTGGAGAAGCACGTCGACTACCTCAACCTGGTGACCGGGACCAAGATCAAGGTGCCGTTCGAGGAACTGATCGTCTTCTCGACCAACCTCTCGCCCAAGGACCTGGTAGACGACGCCTTTTTGCGCCGCATGCAGTACAAGATCGAAGTGCGCTCCCCCTCGATCGCGCAGTTCAAGGAGATCTTCCAGCGAGTCGCCAAGGGCAAGGGCGTGGCCTTCACGGAGGAAGCGTTCGACTATCTCATGATCGAGCACTACGAGAAGGCCGCGCGCGAGCCGCAAGCCTGCCACCCCCGCGACCTGCTCAACCATCTGCTCAGCGCGTCGCGCTACTACGACGTGCCGCCCGTCCTCAGCCGCGAACTGATCGACTTTGCTTGTCGCAGCTACTTCGCGCGCCTGGGCTAGTGCATGCTGGCACAAAAAGCCTGGCGATCGGGGACGGCCTGCGACTAAAGTCGCATGGCAGGGACCGGACACTGAAGTGTCTTACTGGACTGCCAAGGCACGTGAGCCAAACTGTACCAGCCCCCCCCACACGGGACTATTGTCCTATGGCGGTGCGGACGGCGGTGACGTTTCCTGGAGGGGGCGCGCGCGGCGCGCCGCGTCGCGGGGCCGCCCGACCACGGCGCGAGGATAGCCGACCGACCATGAGAGAGGATAGAGGACAGCTGGATGGCCCTTGCACCCCCTGACGCCGCTCGCCGTGGCGCGGTCATCGCCCCCGGCGGGCGCCGCCTGCGCGTGCTGTAGGTCAGCGATTCGCTCTCCGTCGGCGGGGCGGAGACACTGTTGGTCACCCTGGCCGGCCACATCGACAGGGATCGCTACGACCTGCGCGTGTGCAGCCTCGCCCCGCTCGAGGACACCGCCATCCTGACCGGTCTGCGCGCCCTGGACGTCCCAGTCGAGACGCTGGGCGGCGTCCTGCTGCGCGACCCCCGTGGTCCCCTGCGACTGGCCGCGCTGGCGCGGCGCCTCAACGTCGATGTGCTGCACGCGCACCTGAGCACGGCCACCATGGTCGGCGCCCTGGCCGGCGCCCTGGTCAACCGCCCCGTCGTCGCCACCCTGCACAGCTTGCGCGACGAGTATACGCGCCATGGCCGGTTGAAACACCGCCTGCACCTACGGGCGTTGCGGCACGGCGTCGGCGCCGTCATCGCCTGCGCCCCCGAGGTGCGCGCCATGGCCATCGACGAGTTTGGCCTGCCCCCCTGCCGCGTCGTCGACGTACCCAACGGCATCGACACCTCCGCCGCCGCCGCCGTCTCCCCCGCCGAGGCCGCCGCCCGCCGCGCCGAACTGCTGGACGGCGCCCCCGGCCCGTTGGTGCTCGCCGTGGGCAACCTGCTGCCCGCCAAGGGCCACGCCGTGCTCGTCGAGGCCACCTCCCTGCTGCTGCCGCGCTTCCCCGGCCTGCGCGTGGCCATCGTCGGGCGCGAGGGCGAGAGCGCCCCGGAGGTGCGGGCGCGCATCGCCGAGCTGGGGTTGGAGCGCCACGTGGTCCTGCTGGGCCAGCGGTACGACGTGTCGGTGCTGCTGGCGGCGGCCGACGTCTTCGTACAGCCGTCTTTGTGGGAGGGGCTGCCGCTGGCCTTGCTGGAGGCGATGGCGGCGGCCGGTCGCCCATGTGCGCGCCACCTACGGCGCCGCCGCCTGGGCGCGCAAGCTAGAGCGCATCTATTCCCATGTAGTGCACCCCGCGGCGCGCCGCGACCATCCCTGGTGAAAATCGGGCCAGTCAGCAGCGGCAGCGGCGGCTATTTTCAGACGAGCGGCTAGACTCCTAATACGGGCAAACGTGTTGCGAATGAGTCAAGTTTATGCGTCGCATATATCTCGTCGGTCGGAGGCGGAGCCTCGCTAGTACTACAACGTGACATTGGCCTGCGACTTTAGTCGCATGGCACAGAACGACGACTGACGTCGTTGGGGCAACTATGCAGAGACACTTTAGTGTCCGGTCCCTGCCATGGACTTTCGTCGCAGGCCGCGCCCAACCGCCAGGTTTTTCATGAGTATTGATAGCGAGGGTATTCCGTGGTAGCGATGAGACATGACGGCTTCACCAACGCGGCGACGATCCGCGTACGCCCCGTCCTCGATCCGGCGGCCTGGGAGGAGTGTCGCACCGCGCAGGCCGGCGCCACCGCTTTCCATCGCTGGGAGTGGCTGCGCATCATGGCCCGAGCCCTGGACAAGCACTTGCTCCCGCTCGGCTTCTATCGGGCCGGTCAGGCCGGCGCCCTGGTGGGGCTGGCGCCGCTGTTGGTACGACACTACGGTCCTCTCAAGAGCGTGAGTTGGGTACCGCTGCCCTATCTTGGCCCCTTGGTACCGGGAGTCCTGCTGCCGGAGGCCTTGCGGGCGCTCGACGAGTATCAACGGCGCAACGGCATCGGGTTGCTGCGCCTTGGCTTCGCGCCGGACGCCGACGTCGACCCCGCGGCATTGGAGCGGGCCGGCTTTGACCTGTGCGGCGATACGACCATGGTCCTGCCCCTGGCGGGCCGCGCCGAAGAGCAGTTGTGGGCGGCCCTGAAATACCAGCGCCGGCAGAACATTCGCCGCGCGCGGGACGCCGGCGTCGTGGTGGCGCCCGCCACTGCAGCCGCCGCGAGGGTGGATAGGCGGCGTACAGGGGATTATCCCGCCCGTCCTGCCCGTCCTGATAGCGGTCCCAAGCGGACATGCGAACGTGGCGCGCCCACCTGGGTGCGCCAGAGGGCGTACCAGTCTTCCATAAACGAACGCACGGGGCGCAGATCATCGCCGAGGGGACGGGACAACACGTCGGACAAGGTCCGAACCACATGACAGACGTGGCACGGGGTGTCGGTAAGAGAAGGCGATGTTTGGTTCATGGACTGCTTCTCGCCGCGATGGGATGCGGCGCGATAGGTGAGATGAGGAGGAGGCTTGTGCGCTACCTATCGTTTACCGCGTCTGCCAGACCCCGCACAAACGTCAAGGACGGAGTCTCGCCGGCCGCGTTGTCGTGCGTCACGCCGTAGCGGTTCAGTGGGTCGCGCGTCCAGACCTGCCGCCCCAGCAGGTCGTAGCCGTAGCTCGTACTCACGTTGCACGGCGGAGAGGGCGGGCGGGGAGAGGCGCTCCGCCCCGCGGGGCCGGCGCGGCCATGGCCGTGGTCACAGTGGGCGCCGCGTGCGAGGGGCGGCCGGTCACGGGCGGCAGAGTGCTCATGCTCAGGACCAGGGCCAGCAGCGGCAGCAGCCTTGCGTTTCAGTCGGATCATCGCTCCCGTCCCTCTACCCTCTCTGTCCCTGTCGCTGTCCGTCGTGTCGCTGTCCGTCGTGTCGCCGTCCGTCCATCCCGCCGTCCATCCCGCCGTCCGTCCATCCCGCCGTCCGTCGTGTCGCTGTCCGTCGTGTCGCTGCCCCTGCCCGTGTCGCTGCCCCTGCCCGTGTCGCTGTCCGTCCATCCCGCCGTGGCGTCTCGTCCGGTCGTCCCGTGCCCGCCCACGCGCGGCCCTGTCGTGTGTCCCTCGTGCTCATGCTAGACCACCATCCAGGCGTCTGGCAGCCGCCCGTCGCGCCCGCCCACCGCTCGTTCGCCAGGCGGGTTCGGATGGTCTGGGGCGCCGCCGAGGTGGGGCGACAGGAGGACAGTACAATAACCGTATGTTCTCTTCAACGCCCACACCCACCATCAAGGAGGCCGACGATGTTCGCCCAGCTTCTTCCTCGTGTCACCCGTCTCGGCCGGCGCCTCGCCCAGGCGCTCGAACGACGCCTCCTGGCCGCGACTAAACCGGGCGCCCCGCTCCTTGTCGCGGGCGCCCTCGCCGATCTCGCGCGTGGGAAGCCCGCGCTGATCGCCGAGAACGCATTGCTGCGCCAACAACTGATCGTGCTTAACCGCCAGGTCGCCCGCCCGCGCCTGACGAGGCGCGACCGCATCGTGCTCGTCCTCCTCGCCAGCCGGACACGCTGCTGCGCTGGCATCGGCAGGGCTTCCGTCTCTTCTGGAGCACGCGCTCACGGTCGGCCTCTCGGGGACCGCGGATCGCCCCCGACACGGTGGCCCTGATCCGGGACATGGCCAGGGACAACCGTCTCTGGGGCGCCGAGCGCATCAGGGGAGAACTGCTCAAGCTCGGGATCGCGGTCAGCAAGCGGACGGTCCAGCGGTACATGCGGCGGGCGTGCCCGCCGCGGCGCGGCGGCCAGACCTGGGCCACCTTCCTGCGCAATCATGCCGCAGACGTCTGGGCCTGCGACTTTCTGCAGGTCACTGACCTCTGGTTCCGCTCGCTGTTCGCCTTCGTCATCGTGGAGCATGCCTCGCGCCGTGTGGTCCACGTGGGCGTGACGCGCCATCCCACCGACGCCTGGGTCGCCCAACAACTACGCGAAGCCACGCCGTTCGGGACCGCGCCGCGCTTCCTCATCCACGACAACGACGCCAAGTTTGGCCCGCAGTTCGCGCACGTGGCCGCGACAACCGGGATCGAGGCGCTTCATACGCCCGACCATGCGCCCCGCGCGAACGCCCTGTGCGAACGGTTCCTGGGCAGCGTCCGCCGGGAGTGCCTGGACCACCTGCTCATCCTGCACGAGCGCCACCTCAGCCGCGTCCTCAAAGAGTACGTGGCCTACGTCAACCATGACCGGCCCCATCAAGGGATCGGTCAGGCCATCCCCACGACCGTCACGACAAAGGCCGTCACGCTCACACAGCCACCGCTGCAGGGCAACGGACCTATCCGCGTCGTGCCCATCCTTGGTGGCTTGCATCACGCCTACCGCCGGGCTCCGGAGGCAGCCTAATATCGGTCGGATGTCCTAAGTAGCCAGCACAGGCCCTCTGGCGCCCGTTGCTTATCGGCCATGGCCCCGCTTTCAAATTCTGCCGATGATCCGTCAACGACTAGTGGTTCCTACAGACTGTCGGCGGTCATATTGCGATGATTCTAGCACGTCGGCGCGCTGCGGGTGCGCCGTTGCGCTGATAGACCGTCGCGAACGACGGTCCCATCGAGTATGATTGGTGAGGCGAGACTCTTGGAGTACGTAGCCCGAGGGTCATGGATGGACAGGACGAAGAATGGTCATGGACAACAATGGGTATGAGGTCTGGTCGCCGGGCCACTATACGCTGCAGAGCGGGCAGACGCTGCCCAACGCCCGCCTGGCGTATGTGACGCATGGCGCGCTCAATGCGGCGCGGGATAATGTGATCGTCTTTCCCACCTGCTACGCCGGGCGGCACGGGGACAACGAGTGGTTGATCGGTCCCGGCAAGGCCCTCGACACGGAGCGGTACTTCGTCGTCGTCCCCGACATGCTGGGCAATGGCATGTCCTCGTCGCCCAGCAACACACCTGCCCCCCACGACCGCATGCGCTTTCCCCACGTGACCATCCTGGACAACGTGGCGCTGCAGCGGCGGCTGCTGCGCGAACGGTTTGAGGTTGCCAGGGTCCAGCTGGTGGTGGGCTTCTCCATGGGCGCGCAGCAGGCCTACCAATGGGCGGTCAGCTATCCCGACGACGTGGCGCGCATCGTGGCCATCTGCGGCTCGGCCACCTGCTCGCCCCACAACTGGGTGTTCCTGGAGGGCGTCACCGCCGCGCTGCGCGCCGACGCGGCCTGGCAGGGCGGCGACTACGAGGACCCGCCCGTCACCGGCCTCAAGGCGTTGGGGCGCGTCTGGGCCGGTTGGGGCCTCTCTCAGGCGTTCTACCGCGCCCATACGTACCGGCAGTTGGGCTACGCCACGCTCGACGACTTCCTGGCCGAGGAGTGGGACAAGGGTTTCCTGGACTGGGACGCCAACGACCTGCTGGCCATGGCCTGGACGTGGCAGCACGCCGCCGTCGGCGCCACGCCCGGATTCGAGGGCGACGCGGCGCGGGCGCTGGGCTCGATCCGCGCCCACACCCTGACCATGCCCTGCCAGACCGACCTGTACTTCCCGCCCGAGGACAGCGCCCTGGAGGTGGCTCAGATCCCCGGGGCCGAACTGCGCGTCATCCCCTCCATCTTCGGCCACCGCGCGGGCGGTGGCGGCAGTGCTTCCGCCGACAACGCCTTTATCGAGAGCGCCGTCCGCGAGTGGCTCGCCATGGACTAGACATTACGGGTTGCAGGATAGTATATCGTCCGATAGAGTAACATAATGGTCAAAGTGCGCGATGTCATTGAGGCCGTGGAGGAGATGGGCTGGGTGTACGATCACACCACGGGCGACCATCGTATCTACATGCGCCCCGGCCAACCGGGCGTCGTCACCATAGCAGGCAAGCCTGGTTCGGACATGCCGGAGGGTACACTGAATCAGGTGTGCCGCGTTGCAGGCGTGAGCAAGGCGAATTTGAAAAGGGGTGGATCGTGAGCGAACACAACTACCATATCGTCTACGAGCAAGGACCTACGAGCTGGGGAGCATACGTCGAGGACTTGCCCGGTTGTTTTGCCGTCGGCGACACCTATGAGGAATGCGAGCGCCTTATGGCCGAAGCCATCCCTTTGCACCTCGCGGCGCTGCAGCGGCAACAAAACACATTGCGCGCCCAAGGCCAGGGCGCTGATACAGACCGCGTCCAAGAGATGCAACGAACGAGTATAGCCTAGCGAGGCTCTGCCTCAGACCGACGAGACGGGACGCGAAAACTTGACCCATTCGCAACACGTTTGGGCGTTCAAGGAGTCCAGTGTGTTCTCTGAAGGGCTACTCTGTAACGGTCCTCGTGGACATCACGTCACGTAAAGTCCCCTGATTCCGCACCGGCCTTCGTAACAAACGTAACAAAAAGGAGGAAAACGATGATTTTGGTGACTGGCGCTACGGGTACGACGGGTGGGGCGACGCTCCGCGCATTGCTTCAGACCAACGCCCCGGTGCGCGTGCTGGTGCGCGACGCCGCCAAGTTCAAGGCGCCCGATGGCGTGGAGGTCGCGGTCGGACACTTCGAGGACGCGGCGTCGCTCGACGCCGCGCTCAAGGGTGTAGACCATGCCTATCTCGTCTCCGCCTCGTCCGAACAGCAGGTCGCGCAGGAGTCGGCGTTCGTCGCGGCCGCCCAACGCGCGGGTGTAGGCCACCTGGTGCGCTTGTCGGTCATCGGCGCCGATCAGCCGGGCGTCGAGGCGATGCGGTTCGGGGCGCTCCACCAGCGGTTGGAACAGGTGGTGCGCGACTCGGGCATCCCGTGGACGTTCCTGCGGCCCAACGGCTTCATGCAGAACTACCTGGGGCAGGCGCAATCGGTCGTGGCGCAAGGGGCCTTCTACTCGTCGCTCTCCCCCGCGGCGAAGGTGTCGCACGTCGACGCGGCCGACATCGGCGCCATGGCGGCGAAGGCCCTGACCGAGCCCGGCCACGAGGGCCAGGCCTACACGCTGACCGGACCCGAGGCGCTCAGCGACGACGACATCGCGGCCCGCCTCTCCGCCGTGCTCGGCCGTCAGGTCGCGCACGTCCAGGTCCCGCTCGAGGCCACGCGGGAAGCGATGCTCGGCGGCGGCTATCCCGCGTGGACCGTCGACGGCCTGACCGAGCTCTTTGCGCTCTACGAGAGCGGCGCCGCGGCGGGCGTGGCGCCGGACATCGAGCGGGTGCTCGGCCGCCCGGCGCGAAGCTTCGACGACTTCGCGCGCGAGCACCGCGCCGCGTTCGGAGGATAGAAGACCTGACCTGCTTCCAGGCACGCCGGCATGGGGAGGTCGCGGATAGGAGCAGCCCTGTTCATATCCGCGACTTTTCCAGGCCGGTTTAGAGCCACCAGATAACGCCGGTCACCGGCTATAGAGTTGCGCCGGATCGACCAGGATGATGCGGTTCTCCGCGAGGGTAGCTTCGGCGACGAGGTCGGGATGGAAGCCGCCGCGTGAGAAGCATAGGCGCCAGGGATTGAGAATGGGATTGAGGTCTTTTTGCGCCACGGCAAGACCGTGGCGGAGCCCGCCAAGGTCGCGCATATCCATCGGCGCGTTCGTCCACTTGCACTCGCCCACGACAACGGCTTCTCGCTGGATGGACAAGGCCACGACATCGATCTCGTCCTGACCGTCTTTGGCGCCTCCCCACCACGATCCAATCTCGGCGATGTCCTGGTGTATCAGCAGTTGTGCGCGGCCCACCGCGAACCACAACCATTCGCGACAAACTCCCTCGAAGACGTACTGCGATATGAAGAGATCGATCTCTTGCTGGATACGCGATAAAGCTGCATCGGCTTGCCCGCGCCTGATCATGTTGCGGTAGCTGTCTATGAACCGGTACCAGAAGGCCAGAAAAGGGTCCGAGATGTAGTACTGCGTCGCGGGTCGTGCGTCCGATCTTGACGTCAGCGCATTCACCCTGACAACGACGCCGATGTCGACGAGTCTAGCGAGTTGCGCTGAGATGTCGGTTGCGCTGTTGCGGCCAACGGCTTTCGCGATATCTCCGGGACTGCGGCGACCCATCGCGATGACGCGAACGAGTGACGTGTACACTCGGTCGGCGCGCAGGTCGGTGAAGCGCAACCAATCGGGCTCCACAAATAACCTGCCATCGGGATCGAGGAGCGTGTGGCGGACGTTTTCCCATAGGTCCAGGAAGGGGTCCAGGTCGCGTAAGTGCCGAGGTAGGCCACCCCAGATAGCATAGGCCCTGACCTTATCGACGGCGGAGAAGTGCGGATAGAAGTCCGCCGCGTGCATATAATCGAGGGGCGCGACTTCGATCTGCCGCGTGCGCCTATTTTGTAACGGTCCGTGCTCGTCGAGAGTATGCTCATGCATCCACGACACATGCGACCCGGCAAGGAACACCTTCAGGTTAGGAGTCGATTGATGGGATGTATCCCACCACTTCTGTAAGGTCGTTTCCACGCCAGGATCGGCCTGGGCGAGATACGGGAACTCGTCGATGACGAAGACAAAAGGGGCGTCACGGTCACGGTGCGCCAGGTCGGTGACGGCGGCGAGCACGGCGGGGAAAGAATCCAACTGGCCGATGATGGCGCGTCCACCCGCAACCCTGTTCAATTCCTGGGTCAGGTCGCCCAGTTGCTGTTGCATCAGTTGGGCGGTCGCCTGATAATAAAAGCTGCGCGGCGGGATAGCACGGACGAGCAACTCACTCTTGCCGACGCCACGCCGCCCATAGAGGACGACCAACTCCGCCCGATCTGAACGTAGCGCGTTGCGTATAGTGGCTAGTTCCGACGAACGGTTGTAGAAACCGTTGCTGTGCATGGCCCTCACGCTCCTCCTAGTTCTTATAATCGTGTGCCTTATAATCATGATTATAAGGCACACGATTATAAGCAGCGTTGGATCATGTCCCGCGCTGTCATCTCTTTCGTGCCCCTGGCCACGTTGTCAAAGCTCTGATCGGGCGCCTGCCGACTAGCCGGCGCGTGTATTAAGTGTATAGGGAGTGTTATTGCTGTGATCTCGTATGCAAAACGACATCGACGAAGAACGCTGGCCGTCCTGGCCGTCCTGGCCGTCATCGGCCTTGTGCTGGCCGCCCCGGCGCTGATCCTGACGCCCGCGGCGACGGCGCCCCCGCGCGCGACAGCCGCGCGACCTATCGCCCCACGCGGCGTGACGGCGGCGGTGGCCACGCCTCCGGGTAGCGCCCGGATCGAGCACGTCGTGTTCCTGATCAAGGAGAACCACTCCTTCGACAACTACTTCGGGCGCTTCCCCGGTGCCGACGGCGCGACGACCGCCCGCACGCCCACGGGCGCGATGGTCCCGCTGCGCGCGGCCCCCGACCGCGTCTACCCCCTGGCCTCTCCTATCGATCTCGGTATCTTCAACCATCGCGGCGCGACGTTGCTGGGTCAGTTCGACCGCTTCGCCGACAACTACACGCTGCGCCCGCGGGACGCCGACGCGCAGTACTCGGCGCAGTCGTTGCCCAACTACTTCGCTTATGCCCGCCGCTACACGCTCGACGACCATTTCTATTCCGGTATCACGGGGCCGAGTTTCCCCAACCACCTGGTCACCATCAGCGCGCAGTCGGCGGGCACGGTCGGCGACCCCACCGGCACGCTGCTCAATTGGGGCTGCGATGCGCCGTCGGGCGCCTCGGTGGCCACGCTCAGCCCGACGGGCGTGCCCGGACACAGCGGCATCTGCTTCGACATGCCGACCCTGGCCGACCGTCTCGACGCGCGCCACGTGGCCTGGCGCTACTATTCTCCCCAGGCCAACGAACTCGGCTACGTCTGGTCGAGCTTCGACGCGGTGAAACACGTGCGCAACGGGCCGCAGTGGGCCAGTCACGTGGTTCCATGGCAAAGCTTCACCTCCGATGTGGCGGCGGGCCGACTCGCGCCGATGTCCTGGCTGGTGACCGACTTCCCCCAGAGCGAGCACCCGCCGGCCAGCAGTTGCGTCGGCGAGAATAGCACCGTGGCGGAGGTGAACGCCATCATGCGCAGTCCCTATTGGAAGAACACGGTCATCTTCCTGACCTGGGATGACGCCGGCGGCTTCTACGACCACGCGACCCCACCCCGCGTCGACGCCTGGGGCCCGGGCCCGCGCGTCCCCACCATCGTGATCTCGCCATACGCCCGCCGGGGCTACGTCGACCACACGCCCTACGAGTTCTCGTCCGTCCTGCGCTTCGTTGAGGATCGTTTCGGTCTGGCCCCGCTGACCGCCCGTGACCGCCGGACAACGGGCATGGCCAATAGCTTCGACTTCAACGGGCCACCGGCCGCGCCTCTCCTCTTGCAACAGCGCTCCTGTGGCTCGTAACGCGGGAGAATCGTCTGCTTTATGGGCCGAGGCCGCCTGCTGGCCTTCCGGTGTACAGGATTATGAGGCGCATCGGAGCAGCGCAAGGGCCATGATCCCGGCCGCGACATTGAGCGCGCCGTTCACTATGAGGAGATGGATGCTGCCGACGGAGTTGCCCAGGGCGCTTCCCACTCCTTGCCCTAGCAGGACGAGCAGCGACCACGTCGTCGCGAACGCGCCGAACAGGCGTCCCCGATAGCGATCCGCCGCCCCGTTCTGCAGCACGGTGTTGAACCCGACGAGATAGCCCGCGACCGGCACGCCGACGACCACGTATAGCGCCAGCGCGAGGGGTAATGAGGGGACGATAGCGAGCACGAGCACGGCAAGGCCGGCCACCGCCAGCAGCGCCACGAGGAGATGCGGCGCCAGGCGCCGTCCAAACCATCCGACGATCACGCCGCCCAGCAGGCCGCCAATCGCCTGCGTGCTCAGCAACCAGCCGAACTCGCGCGCCCCCCCCGTGTAGCGCCTGTTTGACGAACACGACGAAGATGACCTGATAGATTCCTTCGGCGCCCGCGGCGATGGCAATCACAATGAAGAAGATGGTGAGGCTCCTGCTCCTCCGCACGAGGCGCAGGCCGTCCAGCCAGTCCGTCCAGGCCCTGGTCCACGCCGTGCCGGGCGTCTCACTCGCCGCGCGTGTCGCGCCCCGCGCGGAAACGGATATGCGCGCGATGAGGAGGCCGGAGACCAGATAACTGAGGCTATCGGCGGCCACGACGCTCGGCAGGCCGAAGACGCCGAGCAGCACCCCGCCCAGCGCGGGGCCGAGCAAGCGTCCGATGCTGTTGTTGATCCCGCCCAGGGCGTTGGCGGCCACCAGGTGGTCCGCGCCGGCGAACTGGGGCAGGAGGGCGTTCTTGGCTGGACTGAAGAATTGGCTGATGGCCGCGTCGAGGGCGGCGACGGCGTACACCAGCCAGATCCAATCGGGTGAGCGCACGGCGAGCAGCAGGAGGAGCACGACCGCGCGGGAGAAATCCGCGGCGACCATCACCCGCCGGCGGTCCCAGCGGTCCGCGAAGACGCCGGCAACGGAGCCCAGCAGCACGTTCGGCATGGTCAGGGCGATGAACATGCCGCCGGAGGCGAGGGCCGAGCCGGTCAGGTTGTACACGTAGAACGGCAACGCGGCGATGAGCACCCAATCCCCGAGCACGGAGATGAGGCCGCCGACCCACAGCAGCGCGTAGTTGGGCTGGCGAAGGGTGGCTAGCATGGACTGTGCTCCCCGCTACGACGATCGATCGCGTCAGGCATGGCCGCCCCATAGACGCCCAGGACCTCGAAGGTATCGCGCGTGGCGATGAGGTCGAGGCGCGCCCCTTCGGCGACGCTCTCGATGCCGAACACGAGCGCGGCGCGCCCGGCGGCCTCGACCTCGCGCGGGGGCAGCGTGTGGATGCGCGGATAGCGCCGCCAGAACTGCCGCCCCGCAGGGTGCGACGTGGCCAGCCCGTCGAGCGACTGCACCAGCCCGAAGCCGCAATCCTCGCAGCGGTACGACACGCCCTCCACGTCTCGCAGCTCTGGTTGCGCGTCCACGAACGGTCCGACGCGCACGGGGCAGGGGCGCCCGCAGCGCAGGCACGCCATGGCGCCCGCGCGCAGGCCGGCCGTGACGTGGTCGTACGCCCAGGCCATGTGGCGATTGAGCGCGGCCTTGAAGCCATGCACGCCGGCATGGATCGCAGGGGTGTCCGAGTGCAGAAAGAGAACGCCGGGCTTCGGGCGGCAATCGGGGCAGCGCAGGGAGAATACCCGGTTGGTCAAGATACCGCGCAGGCGGCGCTGGCCGCAGACCGAACACCAGATGCGCGTCTCCCGCCAGCCCTCGCGCATGTCCTCCCACAGACCATGAGAGGCAGTGTCGCGCGTGAGATCGGTGGTCAACACGCGATGCAGCAAGAGTTTCCCGCGGCTCAGGCGCATGGACACGGCCTTCTCGCTCGTGCCAAGGCCGGCCGCGATCTCGGCCAGGGACGACTCATGCACATACCGCGCGACGAGCGCCTCGCGCGTGGCCGAAGGCAGCAGCGCCAGGGCGCGGTCCAGGAGTTCGGCCAGTTCGTCGCGCTCCAACTGGACCGCGAGATCGCCATCGTCACGTCGCAGGTCTTCCAGGCGGGGCGCGCCGGTTCGGCCCTCCGGGCCTGGGTCCGCGCGGTGCGCGGCCTCTCGACCTTGCCGGCGACGCCAGCGCAGATAGACGTTGCGGGCGATGGCCGAGAGCCATGGCGTGCGCCCCGCCGGGTCGTGCAGGTTATGGGCGTGTCGCCACGCCTCGATCAGTGTTTCTTGCGCCAGGTCTTCGGCAATCTCCCGATCGCGCGTCAGTGCGGTCAGAAGCCGGAGCGCATGCGCCCTGTCGCGCGCCAGGGTATCGCGCTCCACCGTCTCATCAGATGCCCACGTCTCCATTGTTTCCCCTTCTCATGCCCCAATTCACGGAGCCTTTATAGATAGATCGCTCATGAGACGGGAAACTCCACGCGCTTTTTTGTGGTTCGACGTCAAGCCGTGGCGAGGCATGCGCCGTGCCGACTTTCCAGCCGCGGCGCTGTCTTGTATGGCGTCCGCGCCTGCTCAATCAACGTGCGAGCCGTGGACCCGCTCACCAGTCGTGGTCGGCGGCCAGGAGCACGCGGTCGGGGGCGTCGGGCGAGAAGCGGTCCGGGGTGACGGGCCGGTCGACGGGGATGCCGGCGCCTTCGATGCAGCGGCCGTGCCGGTCGTAAGTCAGGGCCGTGCTGACGCCGAGCATCAGATCGGGGAGCAGGCGCACGGCGCGGGGACGGCCGCTGCCGCCGCCACTGGGCTCGCCCACGACCCGGACGTGCGGCAGCCCCTGCAGTCCGAGCAGGGCGTCCTCGCTCGCGGAGTAGGTCAGCGGGTCGGTGAGGAAGCGGACGGTCCCGCGCCAGCGGCGGCGCCCGCCGGCCGGCTCGCCCACGATGGGCACGGGCGCGGCGAGCCCGCCCATGCCGTCGGAGAAGCGCACGCTGCCCAGCGTGGCGCCCCCGCGCAGGAAGCGGTCGCGGAAGGACAGCGCGAGGGTCGCGTTGCCGCCCACGTTGCCGCGCAGGTCGACGATGAGGCGATCCAGGCCCGCAAGCTCGGCGAAGGCCGCGTCGATCGCGGCGTCCACGCCCAGGTCGGAGCGCCATGCCTCGATGCGCAGGTAGCCCGAGCCCGACGGCAAGCGACGCCAATCGACGAGGGGATAGGGTGGGTCGAGCATCGGAGCGTCGGTCCAGGTATGGACCTGTCCGTTTGGCGCCCGCGCCGTGAACTCGCGCGCCACGCCGACGGGGCCGGAGAGGAGCCGGTAGCCCGCCAGGAGCGGGCGCATGTGGGCGGGAGCGGCCGTGCGCGCCCACCACCCGGCGGCGTCGACGCCGACCAGCCTGTCGCCGGGCCGCGCGCCGGCGTCCCACGCGGCGGCGCCTGGCGGCACGCGCGTCATCGTCGCGGTCGCATCGGCGGGATCGACCCACACGTGATAGGGCAACGGGACCGGCGCCGGCCGCGTGCACACCCAGGTGTGGGCGTCGTGCAACTCGGCCAGCCACCCCTGCATGTCGGCAAGGGGGTCGGCGGCCGCCCGCACCCGGTCGGTGTGGCGCGCGCAGATGGCGTCCCAATCGAGGCTCCGCAGCCTGAAGGAGGGGTAGGTGTGGCCCACCTCGCTCACGACGCGCGCGATCGCCTCCCCGAGGGTCGCGCAGTCGGAGGCCAACGCCGTCTCCGCGCCGGACATACGCAGTGTGCGCAGCAGGCTGAACGTTTCCCGGATGCCGTCGAGGTCGGGCGCGTCGGCGACGAGCGCCTGCCGGCCGCGGTCGAGCCACAGACCTATCTGTCCGTCGCGCTGCTCATGGTAACGGCCGGCACGGCTATAGCGAGCGAGGCCGGGATTGCAGGCGGCCGGCCCGATCAGCCAGCGCGGCCCCGTGCCGGGATCGTCGTCGGCGAAGCGGACCGGCGCGCCAAGCTCCAGTTCAAGCTCGGCCTGTTCCCGGCGCAGCAGCGTCCCCAGGTCGTCCAGCGCCCGAGGCCCATCGTCATCAAGAGCGGATGCATCGCGCGGCAGCACGATCGCGACCTCGCTCATGCCGTCGAAGGGACCTCGTCCGTGTGAGCAGTCCGACTGCATGGCTACTCCTTGGGGGGTACCATCTGTTGACAGCGGTGACGACGCGTATCGCTTGACCAGCCTCATCGACCCGTTCATACAGCCAGCCCTCGCGCATCTCCACGCTGACGCGCGCGTGCTCAATGGTTACGCCCTCCCATCCCAGTGCGACTGCGCAGGCCAGCGGGTCATGCTGGAAATTGATGAGGTCATCCGGTAGCCCTGCGCACGTGCGCCCATAGGTCTGCTCATACTGCTCGTCGTCGGCGAAGGCCTCGGCTTGACGCGCCAGGAGCTGACCGAGGGGGCCAGCGGCGCGCAACGCGGGGAGATGGGATCGGCGCAGCGCTGTTTGGGCCGTCACCTCAATGGGGATAAGCGTGGCGCTATAACGCTCCAGGAGGTAGCGCGCCGAGGCGCCGTCGAATTGGACGTTGAAATCCATGGTGTTGTCCCATTGGGGGAATCCCACGGGGATGGGGTGTACGTGGCCGCCCATCAGGTAGAGGTCGGCCTGGCCCAGCAGCCCCAGATGCGCCTCGTCGAGCAAGGCCAGGTTTGTGTAGGGGCCGATGGCCACGATACGCGCCCCCGCCTCGATACTGCGCCGCAACAGCGCCAGGGCATCACTCAACGGTCCGGGAGCCGAGGTGACCGGCTGCGGCCAGTATGTCTCCTCCCGGGGGACGCCGGCCGCATACCGGAAGCGTCCGCACGACCGATCCGCGCCCGCCGCGACGGGGATGTCCGATCGCCCCGCCATGTCCAGGGCATAGCGCGTGTAGCCCGCGCGCTGCCCCCCGTCGTCGATCACGGTCGTGATGCCCGTGATCTCCACGTCCGGCCACCTCAGCAGGAGGGCCAGGGCGCACAGATCGTCGATGTCACCGCCCAAATCAGTGTCCAGGTGTATCTTCGCCATTATGAATTTATGAATTCTGCTAACGCGCGCCCTGTGCGCTAACTCCGTCGGCAAGGATTTGATCTTGCCAGCGGGTCAGATCGGGCTCGATCTCCTGCCACTGCCTGACGGCCTCCGCGAACTGCGCGTCAGTTTCGAGCCGCACGTGCTCCAGTGGAACACCGCGCTTTTTCGCCAACTCACGCAGGCGCTGCTCATGCAACTCGTGTCCGTACGCCGCGACGAGCCCATCCAACTCGGCCCATTCCTCCTCCGAGAGTAGGCCGTGGCGCTGTCGTTCTATCAGTGCGGACAGGCGTTCGCTCTCGACCGGCCCGAGGATGTGCGCCTCCATCTCATTTTCCTTTTCGGCAGCCATGACTCCGATCCTCTCTACCCGTCTACCCGCCAGTATAGTCTATCCGGACGGAGCTATCCCAACATCGTGACCGACCTCGAAGCCGGGGTGTCGGGTGGTTAGCTCAGCATCTGTTCGGACGGGGGGAAGGGCCGGGAGGGGAAGGGCCGGGAGGGGAAGGGCCGGGAGGGGAAGGGCCGGGGGAGGCGTCGCCGGCCCTATGTCCCCCGGCCCTCCTGGCGCCCGGTCGTCGCGCGCTAGCGCACGACACCGGTCGCTTGCAGATGCCTGTAGACGCGGGTTCCCATCAGGGCGTGCCCGAGCCTATTGGGATGGGGCCAGCCGATGACGCCCGTGTAGAGCGCGGCGACGAACTGGTTGATGCCGTTGACGGTCAGCGGCTGGATCCGAGCGAGGCGGGCTTGCAGGGTGTTGAACAGGTCCGAGATGTCCAGGAACGTCCCGCCGCCGCCGTTCAGGCCGGCCTGGAGGGCCCGCTGCAAGACGATGTTCGCCGCGACGATGGGGCCGTCGCACACCCGGGGAACGATGAGCTTGAAGAAGTTGTTGCCCGTGCCGGCCATGCTGTAGTAGCCTGTCCAGATGATGGTCACCGACGGGTCGGCCGCCCGCAGCCGCCTCACGATGATGCGCACGTCGGCCGTGATAGCGGCCTGCACGGCGGGATTGAACCCGTTGAAGGTGGCCCTGATTGTCGCGCATAGTCGTAGCTGGCAGCGCAATTGGAGTTGCGGGATGACATTCAGGCAACGCAGGTTGCCGAGTACAACCCTCTTGATCACCGTGATCCAATTCGTGTTGTTGATCCCGGCCGAGATGACCACGATATTGCGGTGCCCCTTATACGTCGGGCTGGCGAGGAGTTGCGTCGCCTGCTTGAGCGGCGGTTTGGCGATGCGCTGCCCGCAGGCGTTGCGACCGCCGTTGATCACCTCAAAGGTACCGAAGCCGGAGTGGGCGACGTTTTCGTAGCGCCAGCGCTCGTGTCGCGGTGCGGCCGCGACGATCCTGTTATAGGCAACCCTGTTGTAGGGCGGGTAGTTCGGGTCGTCGCAGGCGCCGGTGTGATGGCCGGATGCGACCGAGTCGCCCAGGGCGATGAGGATGCGCGGATAGGGCGTGGGGGTCGCGGTGGGGGGGACGGGTGTCGGAGTGGGGGTGTTGGGTCGCGTCGTCGGGGTTGGGGTGGCTGTACCCGTGACCGTGTTGGTCACGGTTGGGGTGGCCGTGCCCGTCGCCGTATTGGTTGCGGTGGCGGTCGGCGTGCCCGTCGCCGTATTGGTTGCGGTGGCGGTCGGCGTGCCCGTCGCCGTATTGGTTGCGGTGGCGGTCGGGGTGGTGGTGGCGCTCGGGGTGGTGGTCGGTGTGGTGGTGGCGCTCGGAGCGGCCGTACGAGTCGGGGGCACGGTCGTCGCAGGCGTGGTGGTGGGCGTGGTGGTCGCGGTCGGCGTGGTGGTGGGCGTGGTGGTCGCGCTCGGAGCGGCTGTACGAGTCGGGGGCGCGGTCGTCGCAGGCGTGGTGGGCGTTGCGGGTGTGGTCGCTATGATCGTCGGAGGCGCGGTCGCTATGATCGTTGGGGGCACAGTGGGCGTGCCCGTGGACGTCATGGTCGCGATGGAGGTGAAGATGGGCGTGATGGTCGTGGTGGCGGTGAAGGTGGGGATGTCGGTGGTGGTGGCGGGGATGTCGGTGGTGGTGGCGAGGGTGTCGGTCGTCGTGCCAGTCGCGGTCACGGCCGTGGTCGAGGGACAGGCGGTCGGCGTCCCGTCCAGCGGGGCAGCGCCGATCAGCGCACTCCGTCGCCCTTGCTGGACAAGGTCCGGAGCGATGATGCAGGGTTGCGGCGTCGACTCGGACGCGTACGTCAGCCGGGACGGCGCCACTCCCGTGGCGCGTAATGGCGGTAGACCCGCACGCTGAGCGTGGACCTCGCTAAGCGGAACAGGACCTACCGCCAGGAAGACGGCGCTGAGCAAGACGAGGATGCGTGCGAGGGCACGCCAGGGACGGCCATGGACATCAGAGCGCATCGATCTCTCCTTTCGACCGGGGACGGTCGGCGATCTGGGAGGTTGTGACACGGACGATGGCCGGCTCCTCCCTGTGATCCAGGATAGGATGGATGCTGCGGGCTGACCATGAGGAAACCACAGGAGTACACGCGGGAGTACACGAGGAAATAGCGCGACAGGTACTCAATGCGCCACGATATCAGGAGAGCATGCCGACGACGGTCCGCGTTAGTCGAGCCGCTCCCCGATCAGCGCCTCCACGTCGGAGCGCGAGCGGATCGCCGCCTGGGTCTCCAGCGCCGGGGACGGGCTCGGGCGCGGCTGCTCGTCGTAGCCGACCTGGTGGTCGCCGAAGACGGTGAAGCGGGTCTGCTCGAAGACATCGCCCGCCGGTTGCGGCAGACCCTGCACAAAGACGGACGGCGTGATCCAGTGGAACGCCGTGGCCGCCGGCAGGTGCGCCCGCAGCACCGTCGGCGCCAGGCGCGGGGCGTCGTTGCTCAGCCATGCCATGTCTTTCGTCTCGTGTCCCGGCGTCGCGTCGGTCACGACGATCACGGGAGCCTGGCCCGGTTCGTCCCCTTGGTAGATGCGGACGCGGTACTGGTAGCGTCCCTGTATCGGCGGCCGGAGCGTCTCCGGCAGGTGCTCGGCGGGATCCGGAAAGTCATGGACGGCGTCTATCGTCTTGCGCATCGAGGCCGCTGTCGTCATCTGTCCCCCTGTCGGCGTCCGCGGGCGGCGACCGGTTTATCGGCGCCGGTCTAGCGAGCCATATGCCCGTCTTCCCGCGCGACCGTGCAAGAGCTGTGCTAGCCAGAGCACTCCCTATCCTTCTTGGCTTCCGCCCACGCCCGCCGCCGTCGCCCCGTTGTTCGCGGCGGGGGCGCTCATGCGGGATTGACCGCGGCAGCCTCGCCCATTGCCTGCTCCAGCGACAGCGCCTGTCCCGCTGCCCACTCGGACCCGAAGGTCTCCGCGCTCAGGGCGTCGCGTGCTGCGGCGACGGTGTGGTCGTAGCGCGCGCGGTGAACCGGCGGGATCGGCAGGTCGGCGTCGTGGCGCAGGCGTGCGGCCGCCCCCAGGAGCCGGGTCGCCCGCGCGGGCTGTCCCGCGCTCACGGCCAGCTCGGCGATCCCGTCGAGGGTGTAGGCAAGGTCGCGTTTGCTCCCATAGTCCGCGTGCAAGCGCAAGCTCTCGCGATACAGCGCGGCGGCGCGCGCGGCGTCGCCGCGCGTGTGCGCGACCCGCGCCAGCGCCAGGAGCACCTCGGCCACCCCGCTGGCCCGATGCACCGCACGCAAGCCCGCCAGGCTTTCCCCGAGCAGCAGCTCGGCGCGCGCGACATCGCCCTGAGTATGCATCACGTCACCCAGGCATTTGAGCGCCCAGGCCGCGTCCTCCACCTCGCCCAGCTCCTCGAACAGTGCGCGCGCCTCCGCGAAGCGGGCCGCCGCCGTCGCCATCTCCCCCTGGTCGTAGGCCACATCCCCCAGGCTGAGCAGCGCGAGCGCGGTTCTGGCCCTGTCGCCCATTTGCCGGACGTGCGCCAGGCTCTCCTCTTCGAGTTGCTCGGCCCGCCGATAGTCGCCGCGTAGACGCGCCGTCCGGCCCAGGTGGATGCGCATGAAGGCTGCGCCGCTGGTGTCGCCCAGGCGTTCATGCGCGGCCGCACTCGCCTGGAACAACCAACCGGCTCGCGCATACTCCCCGTGGAGCTGGGCCAGCCAGGCCGCCCGGAAGAGCGCCCGCGCCCGGTGTTGGTCTGGCAGCGCCTCCTCGCCCCGATCCAGGACGACCTCGATCCAGGACCGGGCCTCGCTGTACTGACCGGCGGCGGCCCAGAACCACCAGAGCGCCTCGGTCAAGCGCGCGGCGCTCAGCACGTCGTCGCCCGTCAGGCGCCACCGCAATGCCGTGCGGAGGTTCTCCTGTTCCTCCGCCAACGGCCCGATCCATCGTTCAGGCTGTCGCTCCGCGTCCTCCGCGAGGGCCAGATAATGGGCCGCATGGGCCCGCCGCATCGCGTCCTCCTCGCCGCTCTCGGCCAGCCGCTCCGCCGCATACTCCCGGATCGTCTCCAGCATTCCGTAGCGCATCGCCCCGTCCGGCTGCTCCCGACACCACACGAGACTCTGATGGAGCAATTCGCCCAGGCTGTCCAGCGCCTCCGCGTCCGAGCCGCCCGGCGTCGCGCACACCTGCTCCGCCGCCTCCAGCGTCCACCCGCCCGCGAAGACCGCCAGCCGCCGGTAGAGCATCTGTTCGCCGGGCGTCAGCAGGGCGTAGCTCCAGGCCAGCGTGTCGCGCAGCGTGCGCTGGCGCGCCGGGAGGTCGCGCGCCCCGCCCGTCAGCACCTCGAAACGCGCCTGTCCCTCCAGCCGGGTCAGCAACGCGGCGGGCGTGAAGAGTGTGACCCGCGCGGCGGCCAGCTCCAGCGCCAGCGGCAGCCCGTCCAGCCGCGCACAGATGGCCGCGACGGCGACGGCGTTGGCCGCGGTCAGCGCGAGATCGGGCCGCATCGCCCGGGCGCGCTGCATGAACAGCGCGACCGCCGGGACCTGGGCCAGCGCGGCGGGATCGGAGGACCGCGCCGCGTTCGGTATCGCCAGCGGCCGCAGCGGATACACGTGTTCCCCGCGCACCCGCAGGGCAACCCGGCTCGTGGCCAGGACGCGCACCCGCGGGCATGAGGCCAGCAGCTCCACCAGCGCGGGCGCCCCCCCCGATACCTGCTCACAGTTGTCGAGCAACAAGAGCAGCTCGCGCTCGCGCAGATACGCCTCCAGATCCTTCTGCGTCGAGTGGGCGCCCCGGTTGCGCAGGCCCAGCGCCTGGGCGACGGTCGGCAGCACGAGGGCGGGATCGCGCAGCGGCGCGAGCGACACGATCGCGACGCCGTCAGCGAACGCGGCGCGCAGGCTCGCGACCACTTGCTGGGCCAGGCGCGTCTTGCCCACGCCCCCCGGCCCGGTCAGCGTCAGCAAGCGCAGCTCGGGGCGACCGAGCAGATGCGCCGCCGCCGCTTCGTCGTGTTCGCGACCAACCAAAGGCGTGAGCGGCACGGGCAAGACGGCGGCGGGCGCGGGCGCGGGGCGCGGGGTGGGGGTGTGCGTCGTGGGCGCGGGGGTGGACGATGAGGGTGGTATTGACCGCCAGGCGGCGTACACGGCGGCACGCGCGGCCGGGTCGAGTTCGAGGGCCGCGCACAGCGCATCCAACGTGGCGCGGTGCGGCCGCGTGCGCGCCCCCTCGATGTTGCCGATCGTGTTGACGCTCACGCCCGAGGCGACCCGCGCCGCCAATTCCTCCTGCGTCAGGCCGCGCCCCTCGCGGTAGCGGCGCAGCAGCACCCCGACCGTCGGCGTGGCCTGCTGGTCTCGGCTCCCTGCCACGGGTTGCCGCCCCTTTCCGTCTGTCTTTCCATGATCATACCATGAGCCATGGATCCATGTCCTCTCCGGGTCTCCGCTCGGGACAGCGGGCTGGATCACGGCTCCCCGCGCCGACCGCGCCACCGCCGTCGCGGTCGGCCTGGAGCCACAATCTCGCGATATTGGGGACGATATTGGGGGTTTTGGGTGGTCTCTGGCGGCATGGGGGCGCACACTTCGTGGTATGACTGGGGGCGTAGGTATGAGCGCGTTCCCCGGGGAAACGGTGATCCTGAGAGGAGCGCAGCCATGATAGGTACGTCGTCGCGAACATTGTATGGATATAGGGGTGGTTGGGACCTGCTGTCGCGCCTCGCACACCTGGCGCTGGTCGGCGTGGTGTTGCTGGCCGGCTTGGGCGCCGGCGTGTCCGGTGCCCAGGCCGCACCGCCGCCGGCCGCCAACCACCTGTCGCACGGGCCCGCGTTGTCGCTGCCGATAGGGCCGGCAGGCGCGGCGAACCCGGCGCGCGGGCTTACCGGGCACGCGCCGGCGTCGCACGCCCAACTCCCGCTGTTGCGGTCGCTGCTGTCCACGCCGCGCGGTCGGGCCGAGTTGGGCCACGCGCTCGGCGCGCATAACCTGTCCCTGCTGGAGCAGACGTACGGGACCGCGCCGCCCGCACAATTTGCATCGGCGCACAACGGTCCTGGGGGCGCGGGCGTCTCACCCGGCCCAGCGTTGGGACCGGAACGGGCGCGCAGCGCGGCGAGCGCGGCGAGCGCCACAGGCGCCCGGATGGCCCCAGCCCTTCCGCGCGCCAACCAATTTTCCGCACGGTCCTCCATGCGACCGCGCGCGCTGACGTACACCTCGACGACGAGCCTGAGGGTCAAGCGGGGACAGGCCGTCGCGGTGGCGTCTTCCCCGCCATCCATCACCAATCTATCCCCGAAATATGGTCCTTCCACCGGCGGAACCCAAGTGACCATCACCGGCACAAACTTCACCGGCGCGATGACCGTCACCTTCGGCGGCACGCCGGCCACCAGTTTCAGCGTCATCAGCGATACCGTGATCACGGCGACCAGTCCGGCCACGACTGGGGCGGGCTCCGTCGACGTGCAGGTGACGACCGCCGCCGGCTCCTCGCGGACGGGGCTGGACCCCGACATGTTCACGTATATCGCGTCCCCCACCAACACGGCGACGGCGACGCCGACGAACACCGCGACCGCGACCGCGACCGCGACGCCGACGAACACCGCGACGAGCACGTCGCCACCGAATACAGCGACGGCGACATCCAGTCCAACGGCGATGGCGACATCCAGTCCAACGGCGACGGCGACGGCGACGCCCAGCCCCACGGCCACGGTGACGGCGACGGCGACGGCGACGGCGACGGCGACGCCCAGCCCGACCAGCACCAGCACCACGATACCGCCCGCGCCGACCAATACGACCGTCCCCGCGGCGACGCCCTGTACAGGCTTCCATAGCACTGTTGGCGGCTGGACGCTCGACGCAACGGGCTGCCCCAGCAATGGTCGGGTGGTCAACGTGACCCTGAGTCCACCGGGTAGCTTCAAGCTCGCCGGGCCGGCCCCCTCGCTCGTGAGCCTGGCCGTCGACGGGGCCAATCAACCCGTCCGGCCCATTGCCCTGCCCAACCTCGGCATCGTCCTGGCCGGCTACACCCTGGACACCACCGGCGACACGCTCACGGACGGCGGCCTCACCGTCGGGGCAGCCACGCTACACCTGGCCCCGACGTTCGGCGGCGCGGCCCTGACCGCTAACGGCTTCACCATCGACCCCAGCGGCGCGGCCCCTGCCTCGGTCCCACTCGCATCCACCTCATCCGTCATCCCCGTGCAAGGCTTCCCCGTGCGGATAGGAGGGGTGACGCTCACGCGCGATGGCGTCGTGGCGGGCGCGTTCCTCCTCAACCTGCCCCCAGGCATCGTCGTGCCGGGGGCGCCGCCGTTCGTACCCGCGACATCCGCGGTGACGTTGCGCGCCGACGGCAGTCTCGGAGGGACGCCCCACTTTGCTCCGGCGCCCCTCTTCCTCGCCGGCTTCGGCGTGACGCCGCTCGATATGACCCTCAGCAACGGTTCCCTGGTTGTCCCCGCCGCGACCCTCGGCCTGCCGGCCGGCCTGCCGCTCCCGCCGGCGAGGAACCCGGCGCCGACGAATATGCCCCTAACTGGCGCGCTCTCGATCGCCCCGGGCGGCACGATCGGCGGCGCGCTCGTCGCCAATGGCGCCACCCCCGTGACCCTGGGCGGGTTCAGCGTGATCGCGCAAGCCGTCATGCTCAACGGCGCCCGGCTGACAGCCCTTGGCGTCACCCTGGCCACCCCGGCGGGCTTGGTCACCGCGCACGGGGCTGGAGCCCCGGTCTCGATCAACTCCGTCGCCTTCAACACCGATTATGGCATAGCCAACCCGATCAGCATCGGCTCCGTCTCCTTCGGCTATGATGGGTTCTCCGTCGCGGCGGACGGCGCCCAACTCGACGACGGCGGGCTGCGCGTCGCCTCGGGGCGCCTGCAACTCCCGCGGACCCTGGGCGTGTCGCTGCCCGGCATCCCGATCTCCGGGCTGCGCATCCTGTCCGACGGTTCCGTCAGCGGCGGCACGATCCCTCCCTCGGCCGCCGTGGCGGGCCTCTCCGTCGCGGGGGCGACGGTGGGCATCGGGGGGCTGACCCTGAGCCCGAGCGCGCTGATGGCCACCAAGGTCAACCTGACGCTCCCCGCGAAGCTCGGCGGCGCGAGCGCGAGCTTCAACCTGCCGTCCACCGTGGCCGGGCTGGCCCTGCACCCCGACGGGACGCTGGAGGGCGACCTCACGCAGCAGGGCGTGCCGATCAACGCATCCATCGCCGACATGAAGCTGACCGCCCTGGGCCTGGGCTTCCACGGCGGGGCGTTCACCATCGAGAAGGCCAGGCTCGAGCTGCCCATCTTCGAGGGCGACCTGGAGCTCGAGGGCATCAGCTACGACGGGCACACCCTGAGCGTCGTGGGCGGCGGCGGCGGCGTCAAGCTGCCCACCATCAACGCGGGCGGCTTCGTCATCGAGGCCTCGGCCGACGTCAAGTTCTCCGACGACAACGGCAAGCTCAGCTACGACTTCATCGGCGAGGGCGCCATCAACCTGGAGCGCCTGGGCGGCCTGCACGTGCTGGTCGAGATCGGGTCGGTTGGCCCCAACCACCCCTCCAGCCTGCGACGGGCCGAGCTCGACGTGGAGATTCCGGGTATCGGCATCCCCATCTACGATACCCCGCTCGTCATCACCTCGATCGGTGGTGGCGTCGATATCTTCGGCGACGTCGGCCATCCGCGCTACACGGTGCATCTGGGCCTGACCATCCAGACGGATGACCACTTCCTGTTCAAGGGTACGGGGACGGGCGCCGTCTCCAGCGACGGCAACTTTGGCTTCGGCGTCAGCGGCACGCTCTACGACCTCATCACCATCGCGGGCGGGGTCTGCGTGCGGACCGTCGCGCCGACCTACACCGACGCGGACGGCGCCCAAAAGCCGGCGAACGACCACGTCTGCGAGAGCGTCATGACCTTCACGCCCCCCAACTTCGGCGGCCCGAACACGGTCCAGGCGAGCAACCTCAAGCCGCAGACGTTCGGCCAGCAGATCGACGCGTCGACCTCGACCGGCCTCTACGCCGCGGCATCCGTCTCGGCGGGGTTCACCCCGCGCAAAGATAAGTTCGTCGGTATCCAGGGCTTCGGCTACCTCCACGTGTGGGTCGACGGCGATGGTCCCGAACTCGCGGCGACCGCGGACATCGAGGGCCAGGTACCGCGGGACGCCTTCGGCGGCTGGTGGATCTTCGGCCTGCCTCCCTGCGACCTGCAGGCCGGCGCCGATGCGCAACTCGGTAGGTTCATCCGCAAGGATGGGAGTAAAGTCCTCGGCCTCAAGGCCGAGCTCTACGCCGGGTCTGCGGGATCACCTTCAGGGTGGGTATCTTCGTCGACAAGGACGGCCATGTCAAGCTCGGCGGCGTCGGCGACTACCAACTCTACGACACGCTCAACAACACGGCCTACCTGATCACCACCTTGCCCAACGGCGAGCAAACCATCCGGCGCGTCAGGGTACTGGCTGCCTCGCTGCACGCCCAGCAGACCGTCTTCTCTGTCCGCGTGCTCCCGGGCCAGACGACGACGCTGATCGGGCTGGAGTGGCGGCGCGGCGCGCCCACCCTGACCCTGACCGCCCCCGACGGCACGGTCTATACACTGGCCCATCCCGGAGCGGGCAACAGCGTCTTTCAGGCCTCGTCCGCTACACAGCCCCACGGCGCCGTGCCGTTGGGCGCCGGGTACGTCGGCGGCGTGGCCCTGGCCCTGCCCAAGCCCCAGCCCGGCCTGTGGCACGTCATCATCGGCAACCTGCACGGCGGGGAGGGCTATCGCTTCGCCGCCTACGGCACGCCCCCCACGCCCACCCTGGCCGTGACCGCGCCCGCCGCGCGCTAGACCCTGGCGGCCAACCCGATCGCCACGCTGGCCGGCACGTTGCGCGGCGCGAGCGGCGCGAACACCCTGTCGCTCTACTACACCACGGCGCCCACGGTCTCGTTCGGACGCACGACGGCGCCCAACTACGCGGGCCAGCTCATCAGCGACAGCGTGCCCATCCATAACGGGACCTGGCGCTACAGTTGGGACACCAGCGCCCTGCCGGCGGGGACCTACTACGTCTACGCCACGCTCAACAACGGCACGGACAGCCCGGTCAACGGCTATAGCCGCGGCGTGGTGCGGGTGGTGCAGCCGCTCCACCCCGAGCCGCCGCGCGCCGTGACGGCCACGGAGGGCCACGGGCAGCTCACCGTGCTGTGGGCGCCGCCCGCCCAGGCCGGCATCATCGCCGGCTACCGGCTGCACTACCGCACCAGCGCCCTGCCCGCCGGGAAGGAGTACGTGCTCGACCTCGGGCCGAGCCAGAGCTTCGCCCTCAACGAGACCGAGCAGGGTGCGCGCTACACGGCCAGCGTCTCCGACTACGACCTCACGGGGCGCGAGAGCCGGGCGGTCCCCGCGGCTCCTGTCGCCGCTACCACGACCAGGGCAAAGCCCGACTTCAGCATCGCGGCGGGAGGGGCCAGCACGGTCCCGGGCGGCTACGTCACGGCGTCGCTGACGCTGCGCCCGCGTGGCGCGGCCACGCATGGCCCGGCCGACGTCGTCGCCCTGAGCGTCCGGGGACCCGCCGG
>JAABUZ0100001999.1_pt1 | contig 35683 bp, 39 predicted proteins | sample 5562091 | NCBI WGS metagenome assembly JAABUZ01 (sample SAMN12813069, study PRJNA571459) | rock metagenome | isolation source: Antarctica rocks | place: Antarctica: Victoria Land, Linnaeus Terrace sud | collected 2015-12-21 | reverse complement strand
TATCCACAATTTTTTGACGTAAGTCGAGTGAGTATGCCTTCATTTCTATTTGAGTAAAATACACAACTTATTTTTAAGTATACCTCACTAGCTCAGGAAACGCTATAAGCTTGGTCGGAGTTGCTTTTACCACACTACAAATTCTCGTAAGCACCGCCAGAGCTTTGGAATACAACAAAGTCTACACGCCTAGAAGTGGGGTATTCAAACTGTATAAACAGCCAAATACCATCAACGCAACTTGCTCTGGAGGATTATTTGAGCAGAGTCAATCCGTAGGTGGTGTTCCAATACGGGTTGTTGCTCCCGCTAAATCTGGAACCTACCCAGTGTTGCTTTTTTCCCATGGCGTCTATGGTACTAACACGGAGCAAGCCTGGCTGGCTGACTATTTGGCCAAGTACGGCTATATCGTTCTCTCTATGCAGCATACCGATTCGGTAGACTGCGATGATTTGGCTATTCCTCCGACCGACAGTGTGTTCACTGCCAGGAGTACCGACGTGAACACCGTTCTGAATAACCTCACCACGATTAAAAATAGCCTGAATTCGTCTTCGGGCCGAACCTACACTTTCGACACGAATCATATCGGGTTTGTCGGTTACTCGCTGGGAGCGGAAACCGGGCTGATGAAAATGAAACAAGCAACCTATCTGCTTAGGAGTGGACCCGTCAATTATGGAGACGCTCGGATCAAAGCGTTTTTTTTGATGGCTGGCGATTTGGGAGGTAATACTAGCCAGACTATTCCAGGCATCGACCAAAGTGAAGCCAATCTTGCTCAACTCACTCAGCCAATGTTCTGGGTATCCGGCGGAGCAGACACACTGATGTACGCTGAGTCGTCATGGAAGCTTGAATTGGGTGCGCCTAAAGGGAATTACTACATGCATGCCCCCACCATGAATCACTACCAGTATCTTCCCGACGGAAACACCCTGTTCCACACTTCGATCAATCAGTTTGCGTGCGCTTTCTTCGATGCAAAGCTCATGGAAGCGACCTTTTTCCGCAATACGACGGCGCTTACCGCACTGAAGGGCGCCACGGCCTATTCTGGTAATCCGTTAAATACCTATGAGCTCGTTAGCGACAATCAACTCACTGACACCTGGTGGTGGGGTACCCCACTGACTGTCAACTCAACTTACGTGGGCTACGCGACCCATACATACTAACCAATTTGCCACTGGTCGCTTAAAACAAGGCTATTCATAAATATTTAATGATGGGTTGTAGTGGTGCCAATACGGTTCGGTTAAGCCTTGAACAAGTGGTAAACGTGCCTTGACACAGTCGCCGTACCGTAGGGAGTTTGGTATTCTTTAGCCACAGTTCCTTTGTCATAAAGGTATAGAATATAGAAAAACGTGCAGTTTGAGTACGACGCAGCTAAGAGTCAGAGCAACAAGTCCAAGCATGGGATTGATTTTGATGAGGCGCAGATGCTTTGGAATGACCCTACAGAGTTGAAATAGAAGCACGTTCGACTACACCTCGGTTTATGGTTATTGGCAAGATACGTAACAAGCATTAGTCGGCAATCGTCACTTATCGGGATGAGTTCAGCAGGATAATTTCAGTACGACGAGCGAGGGAGAATGAGGTAGAACTTTATGAAAGCTGAAGAACTAGATCGGAAATTTGACGATGGGGAAGATGTTCTAGAATATTTCGATCTTTCCACCGTGAGCCGTCCTGGACTAGAAACTAAGCGGGTTAATGTAGACTTGCCCCAATGGATGGTTGATGCACTAGATCGAGAAGCTCAACGTTTAGGCGTTCATCGTCAGGCTATTATCAAATTCTGGATTGCGGAACGCTTAAATGCAAGCTAGCAACGATGCAAGCGCCCTTGCAATTAATACGCGGGAGCTTAATCATCGTCATCTGAATCGAAGGCGGCGATCGCATTACCTAACCAAAGTGTTCGCGTGCGATCAAACGTGCCATTCTCCTTTTGCCCGTAGCCATCATTTAACTTGACCGACGAAGCATTTGAACTTGCTCGGCTGATAATCCTAACATTTCGGCAACTTGCTCGATTCCCATGCCCGTTGCCACCAAATTTCGTGCTGCTTGAAGTAATTGAGCCTGGGCTTGTTCTTTTGCCTGTCGTTCTTGTTCTACCTGCCGCTCGGCTTGCTCGCGAGTCAACCGTTCCTGCTCAGTGTCAGTCAGCAACCAGGTTCCCTGGCGATCGCACCAGCGTAGCCAAGCAGATGTCACGTCCTCAAACTCACCTTGCCAAATTCCCAAGCCAATCTCTAGATCAGCCAGCCAAACCATCGGATTCGCTTGAGCGATCAACTGCTCCTGGTACTGCCCGCCATCCAGCTTAAAGTGTCTCAGCCTCCGGGTGTAGCGACTGTAAACGAGATAGTGCGGCACCCGTAGATACCGTTCGTAGACCTCAAATTTGCCCGGTGGTTTTTCTCGAACAGCGGGTTCGCTCGTTTCTGCACTCGCGTCCGATTGCGCCATTGTCGACTCGCTTTGCGGCACTTTCGAGGCTTCATCGTAGAAGCGCCCTAAGTCTTCTACTTCAGTTCCAGGAGACAGAAATTCAACCACTACATAGGGATGCTTGCCTTCTTGCCAAACCACATAGCTACGACGCAGATCATTACCTTCATACAAGCGCGGCACATCCACCGCTAAAAACCAATCAGGGCGCTTATGCCAAAGGGAATGGTTGACATCGTAGTAAAGATTTAAATCAGAAGCCGTGAAGCAATTCTCACGACTATAGCTCGCCAATCGAAGCGTTCGACTCAGGAGTTGCGGTTGCAGGTCATGAAACTCATCAGGCAAACCAGGTTCCTCCGGATCTTCGCTGGGCAAATCATACATCGTCGGCAGCGTTTCTCTAGGCGATCGCGGTGGGTCAACTTGCTCTATGGGCTTTGTACCAACGATAATCGAGTTGCGGCGGATAGAAACCATAGCCACCTCCTGGGAATTCTAGACTTAGATTTTATCGCCCTTTCAAGTTTTGTACGCGCTTCGCTCCGTGTAAAGATCGCCCAGGAGATCGTCGCACCCGACTATCCGGGTTATGGCAATAGTTCGATGCCCACCGTCGATGAGTTTGACTATACGTTTGATCACCTAGCTGAAGTGACAGACAAGTTCATTGAAGCAATTGGGGTGACGCGCTACAGCCTGTATATAATGGATTATGGCACACTGATCGGCTTCCGCATTGCTGCCAAACATCCCGAATGATTGGACAAAAAGTTCGGAGCAACTCAACATCAGCACCGACATTGGCGCATAAATCCTGCTGTTCGCTCTGGCATGAGAGGATGTCATGACTAACAGTGACTTTATCGGCCTTGCCGCCTCGTATGTCTACGCTATCGGCTTGCTCATCGTCGGCGAGGTGCTGCGAAGGTTGTTCGGTCTCCAGGCGGATCTGAGCCACAAACTCATTCATGTCGGTGCAGGGATGTGGATTTTTGGTGTGCTGGCTTTGTTCAACCGTTGGGAAAGCGGAATTATGCCCTTCGCTACATTTATCTTCCTCAACTACCTGTTCTACCGCTACCGGGTCTTCGGCGCAATGGATACCGCCGACAGCTCACCTGGCACGGTCTATTTCGCCGTCTCGGTGACGCTGCTGTTCGGGCTGCTGTGGCGACCAGATGGTCCGGTGGATCGCGCGCCAATTGCTGCCGCTGGGGTGATGGCGATGACCTGGGGGGAAGCGTTGGCGGCATTAATCGGCAGGCACTATGGGCAGCACCGATACCAAGTGGGGGGGAGTGAGCGTTCTTGGGAGGGGTCCGCAGCGATGTTCGTGGTGAGCGCGGCGGCGATGTTTCTCGTGCTGTTGCTGCTACCCGGCTCATCGCTCAGTCCGTTGGCAAGTTTCAATCCCTAATAGGGATTTGTACAGAACAACCGCACCCCACATATATCCAGTAACACATTCGCGCGCCGAAGATGTATCTCACTCAAATGAAAATCTCCATAACACCAGTTGTCTCCTTCGAGAGCAGGTTTGCCACCTGACTCAGCACAGTATCTGGGGTGATGGTTGAGACGCTCGAACTAACTATGCGGTGACGATCGCGGTCTAGTGGTGCCCAGCGTTTCGGGTCAGATGCGCTAAAGATGACAACGCTCTTAACCCGCAGCGCTGCCGCCAGATGGGAAACACCAGTATCGTTACAAACCAGTAGACGAGCAGTACTTAGCAGGGCTGCGATCGCACCCAGACTTGTACGTCCAGCTAAATCAATCGGTCTAGCTTGCATCACTTCCCCGACATACTTTGTCAAGTCAGCTTCCGCCGCAGTGCCGGTAAGAACTACTTGGAAACCACGAGCAGCTAGAGCATCAGCCACAACTGCAAACTTCTCCGGCGACCAGCAGCGATCGCGTACACTCGCACCAGGGTGGACACAGACATACTCGCCTGCCTGGAGGTGCCGCACTTCCTGAATTGTATGCAGTGCCGAAAAGTCCGACTCCGACAAAGGAAATTCGAGTACATCACCCTGTAGTGGTATTCCCAAAAACTCCATCAAGCGCAGGTGACGCCAAACCTCTGGCTCGTGCGCTGGGTAGGGCAGGAAACGATCTGCATCCGGGCAGTACTGATCCGGCAGGTAAAATCCAGCGTTGACACGAGCGCCCAGCAGAACCGTGAACTGATTGCTGACAATGCCGCTACCGTGCATCTGCAATGCCAAGTCAAAGCGTTGCTGCTGGACAGTGGTCAAAAACTCTGGTAGTTTCGTGAACGGTGGCGACACTTCAGGAATCCCTGGATAGCCGGGAAATTCAAGGAAGTCATCGAGGTAATGGCTAAAGCGTTCAACGAAAGTCCGCGCCCAAGGTAGACCAATCAGCGTCACTTGTGCTTCTGGTAACGCCGCCCGTAGCGATCGCCACGCTGGGACAGCACAGAGTAAATCACCCAGTCCTGGGAGCGATCGCACAATGGCAATGCGAGTACTCATAATTCGTAATTCGTAATTCGTAATTGAAGAGACTGCATCTGACAAATCTCGTGTGACTCATGAGTAAAACCTCTATAATTTCGAATTTCGAATTTCGAATTCTGAATTTTTTAGGCATCGCAGCAGCAAGGCGAGGCGGATTTGAACAGCATCGTCGAACCGGCGTGGATCGAGACCAGTCAGCAAGGTAATCTTATCCAGCCGATAGCTAAGAGTATTCCGGTGGATTGAGAGCCGACTTGCCGTAGAAGATGGGCAGCAGTCTTCAGCAAAAAATGTATCTAAAGTAGCAAGCAGTTCAGGTGCGTGATCCAGAGGACTCAGCAGGTATGTTGCTAGCTCGATCTTGGTTTGTTCATCCGAAACCCCGATGAAGGCAGCAATTCCCAATCGATCCAGACAGTGAACCTCGTTACGACCATGGAAGCGACTGCCCAGAGACAACGCGGCACGAGCATCCTGGTATGACCGAGCAAGTCCCCGAATTCCCGGATGGTAGCGCCCAATACCAATGCTAATAGATGCGCCGGTATCACCCCGCAAGCGCACGAGCAGCGCTACTGCTGCCCGGTTCAGCGCTGTAAGATTCGCCCAGGAAGAACTGGACTGCTCTGGGACATCCCCACAGTTCGCCCAAGTACCTAGATTTTTCGTATCACTCGCCTTAAGCACAGCCACCTCGCCATCACCAATATAGGCGCAAATCGTATCTTAGGCAAATGGAAAAAGCTAACGACGCTGCCGATAACCAACTGCGCCCGTCGCCGTACTCGTGCCTCAACCTTCTGATACTCCCAAGCAGGAATGGCATTGGTTGCTTCCCCCGACAACATTCCGTGAGAAAGTTGCGAACTAAAAGAGCCCAAGATGTAATCGGCGGCATCGATTAAAATCACGGCGCGAGGAGGCGATAAGTCTAGCCCTAGCAGCTTCGCCTGACGCAGAACAGTTGCCTCATCGTCAATCGAACCGTGGAGTAAGTCGTAGATAAACTTATTTTTCAACTGGTGCTGGTTTGGTAAAGCGTCAATCACCGCTGTCTGATTGATCACCATTTCCACCAGCACCTGCGCCAAGCGGGGAGAAATCACCTCGCCATTCAGCGGTTCCCCGACAATCACTTCACCCACTTGTGCATCAAGAGACAACGGCACCCGCACGTAGTTAATTGCATGCTTTGAGCAAATCTGGCTGAAGGGAAGTCCAACTAAATCTGGTTTGCTACTAGCGATCGCCACAGAATGCTGGTCAATCACAAAAACTTCGGCGCCTAGCAGCTCCGCTACTCTTTCGGTGACCACTTTTGCCACTCTTTCAAATTGTGCGGTTATAGTCAACAAGGCTGCAACCTATATATGGCAACTACTGTTTAAAACAGTGAACAGTTATCAGTTATCAGTTGTCAACGGTGTAGAACGCAAACAAGTCGCGATGAACGCAATTAAAGACGCGTACTTGCGACTTGGTCTGACTCCCTAAGGCAATTGGGCGCGATGCAGGAGTCATATTAGCGGCACACCAATTTGGATTGATGGGGCCGAGTCGCTACTAAAAGGCTAGGAAAAGCGTTAGAACTCTTAGTACCCTCCTACAGGGTATTCATCAAGCTAACTAACGCTTCGATTAACGTCTGATTTTGCTCGTCCGTGCCAACCGTAATCCGCAGCTTATCCTCTAACCCAGCTTGCTTAAAGTAGCGCACCAAGATTCCTAGTTCTTTCAACGCCAAGTAAAGAGACTCTGCATTTCCCTCTGGAGGAGTTGCCAAAACAAAGTTAGCGTCAGAATCGAGCACTCTCCACCCCAGGTTCTTCAAGTCTAGTGCTAGCTTCTGACGCGAAATTTTCACTTTGTCGGCTCTTGCATTCTTGTAGGCTTGATCCCGCATCGCTGCCGTACCCACCGCTATAGCGATCGCGTCAATGTTGTAACTGTCTTTTACCTTAAATAACCCAGCCAGCAGTTTTGGATTTGCAACCCCAAAGCCCATCCGCAAGCCTGCCAACGAATACCCTTTCGACAAAGTACGCAACACAATCACGTTCTCGAATTCTTGCACCAACGGCAACGCCGTACACTCAGCAAAGTCAACGTAAGCTTCATCAATCACAACAATTCCTGATACTTGCTGCGCCAATTCCCGCAGATCTTCTATTGGTACCGTGTGACCAGAGGGGCTATTCGGAGAGGCAATAAACGTAATTGCTCCATTAGCCGCAACGAGATCCTCAAGCGGTAACTGAAAGTTGGCTCCGTAAGGAATCTCAAAAACTTCAGCAGGTTGCATGGCTGATAAAGTCCGATACAGCACGTAGGTTGGCATGGGATACACGACTTTGCGATCGCTCCCCTCCGCTATTGAGCGGATCAGTACATTCAGCACATCATCGCTACCATTACCCACAATCACCCAATCCGCAGGCACGGAGAGCGCATCGCTCACTGCCTGACAAAACTCTCTGGCAAATGGATCAGGGTAGCGCCGTAGCCACTCACCATCTAAATTTCGCAGCACCTCCATCGCCTTTGGGGAGGGCGGATAGGGGTTCTCATTTGTGTTGAGTTTGATAATTTTCATTCCTGGTTTGGGTTGTTCACCAGGAATGTAGCCAGTCATGGCATCAATGGCAGGACGGAAGTAGCTCATAGTCAATGGTGGTAACTCATATCAAGCTCGTCTATTGTATGACAACAGCCCAGAGCTATCCGCTGCAACGCGCCAGTGATGATTTTGGGGCTGACACTTACCCTCTCAAATCCGCTAAATTGTCAGGGTTTCATGACTTTTGTATATTACTAGACAGATGACTTTTATTCAGATGCTGTATAGTTCTTGTATGAGGAGTGGAACTAGTGGTTTCGACAGTAAATAAAAATCAGTAGTTTCGTCAGTTATCAGCCTTACTACTTCTGTACTCTGGTTTCTCCCTTAAGACTTTTATCAGTCAATCGGGGGGATTACATATGCAAGAGTTCAATCCTTCCACTTAAAGCCCTAGGAGCATCAATTAGGGCTGCAGTTTGTTTCGTTCTTAACTGCTACGTATATCTAAGAATGCTTTTACCTCAAGGTAGAAACACTTAGGCGCTTATATCTTCATGGCAATCGCGCTGTGGAGCTTTAAGGGCGTGCGAGTAATTCTCAGCTAACTACAGGTGCAACAAATATGACACGCCAGGATGATCAAATTGACCAATCCACAAGTTTTAGCGTACCTCTACCGTTTCAGGCAGTTTTGACCGCTTTGTTAGTTGTTTCTGGTGGGGCAACAGTACTGCCTACTGGGGCTCAGGCTCAACTCCCAACCCTAACGGCGCAAGTTCCAGCAAGTGCAATCATTTACGTCAACCCAGCGACTGGGACAGACAGCGCTGGGTCAAGCGGCAAAACTGAAACAGCACCCTATAAAACAATCACCTATGCACTTAGCCAAGCCCAAGCCAATACAGTCATTCAGTTGGCTCCTGGTAGTTATACCGACAAGACTGGCGAAGTCTTCCCACTTGTCCTTAAACAAAGCGTAACCCTTCGCGGTGATGAATCCACCAAAGGCCAGACTACGGTAATTACTGGCGGCGGTTTCTACATCAGTCCGACCTTTGCTCGTCAGAACGTTACTGTTCAAGCCGAGAAAGATAGTACCATCCAAGGCGTTACCATTACCAACCTAAATACACGCGGTACGGCAGTGTGGATTGAATCCACTAATCCAAATATCAAAAACAGTACATTTGTCAATAGTAATCGGGAAGGCATTTTTGTTACTGGTACAGCTGCACCCAAGATTGAAGCTAACGTCTTCACTAAGAACGGCGGTAACGGCATTTCAGTGGTTCGGTCTGCCCAGGGAGAAATTCGGAACAACGTGTTTCAAGACACTGGTTTTGGCCTGGCGATTGGTGGCACAAGCGAACCATTAGTGGCAGAAAACCAAATTATGCAGAACGCAGACGGCATACTGATCTCAGATTCTGCCCATCCGGTGCTACGTAATAACGTGATTCAGAACAATAAGCGGGATGGCGTTGTGGTAACCATTGACGCTAAACCAGATCTCGGCACCGCAGAGAGTGCAGGCAAAAACATCATCCGCAGCAATGGTAGCCACGATGTCGACAACGCAACCGGCAGTAATACTCTGGCGGCTGTTGGCAATGATATTGATGCCAATCACATTTCCGGCAAAGTGGATTTTGAGGCGCATCTAGGAGTTGGGGGATCGTCACAAAAGAAATAAATCGTTAAATTAGTGGCACGGCGAGGGTTGTCGTGCCAATTTTTTTCGCTAAATGTATTAAAGGATTCGGACTAATTAGGGTAAAGGTGTACGCTAGAAGTCTACTCTGGCAATCAAAAAGAAGTATCTGCCTGATGTCTAAAAAGCGCGACAAGCCGTTTCAGGGTGCTAGCTTTGCCTCAAGCCTCCCCCAAGGTGCTAGTACTCATCAATCAAACATTTGGCAGACGCAAATAACACAGGTGGCGAAGCGCTTTGACCGGCAGTATCGGGGTGAAGCCTTTGAACTACCGGAGGAAGTGGAGGCAATGCCAATTTTTCGGGAGTGGGCTGCGGGCACGCTCACGGGTAAAATTGCTTCCCCTTTCTGGGAAATTGCTCAACCCCAAAAGAACCAGCGCTGTTTAGATATTGGCTGTGGTGTCAGCTTTTTGGTCTATCCGTGGAGGGATTGGGGAGCATATTTTTATGGTCAGGAAATTAGCACTGTGGCACGAGATGCGCTCAATGCCCGTGGTTCTCAACTAAACTCGAAGTTGTTCAAGGGTGTGGAGTTGGGGCCAGCTCACCAGTTGAAACACTCGGAGGCGCAGTTTGACCTGGCGATCGCAACCGGGTGGAGCTGCTATTTCCCACCTGATTACTGGCTCAACATTATGGCCTCTGTCAAGCGGGTGCTCAAGCCGGGTGGTCAGTTTGTTTTTGACTTCCTCGACCAAGAGTTGCCAATGGCTACGGACTGGGCAGTTCTGGAAACCTATCTGGGCGCTGAGGTGTTTTTAGAGCCACTCGCTGAGTGGGAAAAAACAATTCAAAAAAGCGGAGCCAAGGTAGTTTCGCAGCAATCTGGAGAGTTGTTTGAGTTGTACAACGTTTGTTTTTGATTCAGAGGTCATCGAAAAGGAGAAAACTGCCAGTGGGAACCAGCAGGACATCAGAGTCGGAAAATTCACCGGAAGAACAAAGTGCAGCACGCCGCGAAAGCAGTACCTTTCTGCCCATTGCCCCACTGCCGGAACATATTAGTCAAAATATCGAAACCATCATAGAGTTGCATACACGCAACGAAAAAAACGTACCCCGCCATCAACGGGCGGTAGAAGCCGTAAGCGCTTTTTTCGGTCGTCCGACATTTCTGTACAGCATCCTGCTTGTGATTGTCCTCTGGGTGGTACCTAATGTTTTGCCACGGCGCTTTGGCATCCGGCAATTCGACCCCCCTCCGTTTGCCTGGCTAGGATTTTCGGTCAGTGTCGGCTCGTTGCTGATAACGACAGGGGTTCTGATTACGCAAAACCGGCAAGAAAAGCTGGCGGAGCAGCGGGCGCAGCTAACCCTGCAACTGAACCTGCTATCAGAGCAAAAAATCGCTAAACTCATAGACTTGATCGAGGAACTGCGCCGCGATCTTCCCAACGTGAGAAACCGTTACGACCCCGAAGCTGAGGCGATGAAGGAAGCTGCTGATCCACATGCGGTAATGGCAGCGCTGGAACAGACACTAGAAGAAGAGCTGGCAGAACTTAAGCAGCAGGAAACATCTAGCTAATCGCTTTTATGCTTCAGAGGTAAATTGAAGAGGTCATCGAAAAGGAGAAAACTGCCAGTGGGAACCAGTAGGACACCGGAGTCGGAAAAATCACCAGAAGAACCCAGTGCAGGACACCGCCAAAGCAAAACCATTTTGCCCACTGCCCCACTGCCGGAACATATTAGTCACAATATCGAAACTATCATAGAGTTGCATACACGCAACGAAAAAAATGTACCCCGCCACCAACGGTTTGTGGAAGCCGTGAGCGCTTTTTTCGGTCGTCCGACATTTCTGTACAGCATCCTGCTCGTGATTACCCTCTGGGTGCTACCCAATGTTTTGCCACAGCGCTTTGGCATACAGCAATTCGACCCGCCTCCGTTTGAGTGGCTGGACTTTTCGCTCAACATCGGCTCGTTTCTGATAACGACAGGGGTACTGATTACGCAAAACCGGCAAGAAAAGCTGGCGGAGCAGCGGGCGCAGCTAACCCTGCAACTGAACCTGCTATCAGAGCAAAAAATCGCCAAACTGATAGACTTGATCGAGGAACTGCGCCGCGATATTCCCAACGTAAGAAATCGATACGACCCCGAAGCCGAGGTGATGAAGGAAGCGGCTGATCCAAATGTGGTAATGGCGGCGCTGGAACAGACACTAGAAGAAGAGCTGGCAGAACTTAGGCAGCAGGAAACATCTAGCTAAAAGGACTTCGCTCCAACTCCCAACAAGACAACAGTCTTGGTTGGCTGACGCTCACTTGCCAGTTTTTGCAGTTCCCGTTTGGCTGCTCTGGCGTTCAACTTAATACGCTGTGCTGCCGCTTTTACACACAGTGTCTCAGAAACCTCGTTTGTGAGTACAAAATTTTGCTCCACAAAGATGATTCGGTCTAGCCCGTCATTAATTTGGGCAAAAAAGTAATCTAGATTTGGCTGCCATTGGTAACTCATCGCTATACGCTCCAGAAGATTTGAGGCCGTATCAACACCGCTTATCTATATAAGACTAGATAAAGTTCACGGGCTGCTAGCCTACACAAGCATTTCTTCTGCTCATCAGCGACTGCTGGCGACTCCGGCGAACACCAGCTGACTTGATTCCAGCTCTTACACTTCAACCTGACTCAGCCAATTTAGCCTGGGTTCCCTAGGCCCGTGAAGGAACAACCGGCTTTAGCCTTGATGGCGGGCTTGCCGTAATGTGTGGGGTGGGACAAACTGCTCTCTCTCTTCTTCCAGAAGGCGAATCAAGTTTTGATCCCCCTGGGTTCTGGCAACCTGCATCCGGTGTTCCAGATTTCGCAGCAGATTGGCCCGATGGACATCCTCCCACTCGGTCATGACTTTTTGCCCAGCATTGGAGGGGGAGGCGGCAGAAAGAGCGTTCTTAAGCATTCCCACTAACAGAATCATGATGGCGATTCCGCCCACAACATTGGGCAAGCCCACCGGAGAAACATTTGGGGTGTTCTGCATCGGAGTGGGTAAGGAATGGTGGATGGGAGCAGCAACGGCTGGATGAACTGTAATATCAAGCGATGTAGAAAGGAGTGTCATAGTTTGACTCCAAGATGTGATGGCGTAAGGAGGTGCGTTCCTTCAGGACAAATCCCTACTTCCGTCTCCGATGCAAGTCACTTTGGAGGCTTAGCCTCAGTCTAAAGGAGATGAACGTTTTTAATTCCGTATCAATTGTAACCTTTTTTTAAAAAACCTGGCAAATATAACACAACTTAAAGAAGACGCTTGAGGTTGGTTCTACAAAGGAGTTGATCCTCAAGCGCGTAGGGGTATTTTTGCTACGATCTTGCTGAGAAACGTCGGCGCTTTTGTCGCTAGAACATCTCTCCGCGTATGATTGGGGTCTGCGTTGTGGTCTGGTTGTGTGTCTGTGCCACGGTGAAGGCATAAACGACAGGAATTGACCCGACGGCAAAGGAGCTTAAAATAGTCACAAGCACCAACATGGATTTCTGGCGCAGAGTCAATGCTTTTGTAGTAGCAGCTTTCGGAGCCACCACAGCTACTGGCGCGGTAACGTCAAGCGATGTATCAAACAAGTTCATGGTTTTCGCCTCTTTAGAAATTGTCGTAAGTGAGGCGCGTTCCTTCAGGACGAATCCCTACTTCCGTCTCTGGCAGTATCTCAGCAGAACTGATTAAAGGTACTGAAAAGAGATGAACGATTTCTGGGATATCTGTATTGTAAGTTACTGTTTTCCAAAAACATCTCTAACTCAAGTAAGATTTGAGCAAGTATAATGCCCACACTTAAACTGCCTGACGGTCCCCAAACTCGACCCTTGCTGCAGACGTTCCAGTGGCTTACCAAGCCGATAGACTTCATGGAAATGTGTGCCCAACGTTATGGTGATATCTTCACCGTCCGGATTGGCCCAGTTTTTACTCCTCAAGTATTTATTAGCAACCCCCAGGCGATTCAGGAGATTTTTGCTGCCGATCCAAAACAGTTGGACTCAGGTGAGGAAGCTGGGATTAAATCGCCTTTGTTGGGTCAACAATCGATGCTGGCGCTCGCTGGAGAGCGCCACCGGCGGCAGCGACGGCTGTTGACACCCCCCTTTCATGGGGAACGAATGCTGGCTTATGGTCATCTGCTCCGCGAAATCACTCTCGCAGTGACTAGCCGATGGACAATTGGCGAACCCTTCTCCGTCCATTCGTCCATGCAGGTGATCTCCTTCGAGGTGATTTTGAAAGCCGTATTTGGTCTAGAGGATGGTTCCCGTTACGAAAAACTAAAGGAACTCCTGATTGCACTACTGAATCCGAAGATGCCTCTGTTGCAAGGCATGATGTTTGTTTTCCCGTCACTGCAAAGGGATTTAGGCCCATGGAGTCCGTGGGGAATCTTCATGCGCCAACTCCAGCAAATGGACGAACTGAGCTATGCTGAGATTCAGTCACGCCGGTCACAACCAGACCCATCTCGGACTGATATCCTCTCTTTGATGATGTCGGCTCGCGATGAAGCCGGTGAGCCGATGACGGATGTGGAATTACGCGATGAATTGATCACCCTCTTGTTGGCGGGTCATGAGACTGTCGGGATTTCATTAGCCTGGGCGTTGTACTGGATTCACCATCTGCCAGCGGTGCGTGAGAAACTGCTGCAAGAACTGGACGCCCTTGGTGACAACCCTGATCCGAATGCCATTTTCAGATTACCCTACTTGAATGCTGTCTGCCAAGAAACGTTGCGCATTTACCCGGTGGGGATGTTGGTGTTAAATCGATTGGTTAAGTCACCGCTACAGATTATGGGCTACCAATTTGAGCCTGGTACTCTGCTGGTTCCCTGTATTTATTTGACTCATCATCGGGAAGATTTATATCCTGAGCCGAAGCAGTTTAAGCCAGAGCGTTTTCTGGAGCGTCAATTTGCCCCGCATGAGTATCTGGCCTTTGGAGGCGGCAACCGTCGCTGTATTGGTATGGCATTTGCACAATTTGAGATGAAAATGGTTCTGCCCACAGTACTGTCCCATTGGCAACTGGCGCTAGCCGATAGTAAACCGGTGCAGCCGGTGCGTCGGGGTGGCTTGTTAGCACCAGCAGATGGTGTCCCAATGGTGGTAACGGGGATGCGCCCTCAAAATCAGCGAATTCCCGAGACTAGCTCTAGTGCAGCTTGAAAACTCGCGTCCCCGACGCTAAGAACACCAGGAGTATCCTCGTTCCATAGTATAGGACTCCTTAGCGACTTCGAATAGCCATCTGATTTGACGGATGGCCTCATAACATTTCGCCTCACAATCAAGGTCTGAATTCACCAGCATTAAGCAAAATATTTTAATGATAATTACTTTGGTAAAATATCCTTATATTTTAACTAAAGCTTAACCTATATATTCTAATCTTTTTTAGTATTAATATCTAAGTTTCTCTCAGGATAAAATAAATTTGAAATTTGCGCATTGTCCATGCTAATGGGTTATAGAGCGAGGCTAGTTTCGAAGGCGCGATTTTTTTAACTTGTAAGTATTAAGTGAAGGTATGCATTCTCGATACAATAAGACGATTAGCCGGTTATTTATTCCCACTATCCTTGCCTGCATTGGCTTGTCTCTGGCTTTAGCAATGTATCGAATTGCCAATCGCACCCAGTCCCACAAATACGCGATCGCAGCTGGGATGGAAAAAGGGGAAAGTTACCTCTTCAGTCTAGCAATGGCCGATTTAGTTGCCAAGTATCAACCCAAGATAAAAATCAAAGTTATTCCAAGCGACGGTTCTGAAGAAAACATCCAACTTTTACAAGATAACAAGGCACAATTAGCTACAGCTCAAGCTGATATTCCTGTTCAGTCTTCGGCACGGATAATAACGTTTTTATTTCAAGATGTTTTTCAGGTGGTTGTAAAGGACACATCTAACATTAAAAAAGTCTCAGAACTTCGGGGTCGTAGGATTGCGAGGCCACCGAGAAAGGGCGGTCAGATTAAGTCCTTCGAGGTTCTGGCTACACACTATGGCCTTAAGCCAAATGACATCACCTATATTGATGTAGCTAATGAGCCAGTAGCTAAAGTGGATGAAGAGGAAGCAATCAAAGAGAAGTTTGCTAAAAATCAAGTTGATGCTGTGTTTCACGTCCGCCCAGTCGGTAATAAATCGATTCTTGAACTAATAGAAAAATATGGTGGGCGCTTAGTCCCAATTGATCAAGCTACCGCTATGAAAATTGAGCAGCCTAATTACAATTCTGCCTTTATTTTCAAGGGAACTTATCAAGGAAGCCCCCCTGTTCCAGAGCGAGACTTGCCAACCGTAGCTGTCGAAAGAACACTCTTGGCAAGTAAGAATACGCCTGTAGATGACATCCGTCAGATCACTAGTGTTTTGTATGAGCATCGTCAAGAGTTAGATGAAAAAATGCAGGAGTTAGCCCATAAAGATCAGCGATTAGCGGCTGCTATCCCATTAGCATCTTATATCCATCCTCCCAATAATTTAGAAAGTGTAAGTCGGGTACCAATCCACCCAGGAGCGCAAGCTTACTACGACCGGAAAAAACCTTCTTTTTTCAAGGCAAATGCCGATGTATTGGCATCATTACTGTCAATCGTCGCCCTTTTAGGTTCTGGGGTTTGGGAGTTAAAATCTCGACTTGAGAAGAATCAAAAAAATCAAGCCGATAAATATAGTGAGAGAGTTATCAAAGAGTTGAATGAGGTGATGACCAGCAGTAGTACTGACCCGGAAAAACTAAAAAAACAGTTGCTTGACGCTCGGAGAAATTTGCTGGATATCTTCAAGGAATCTGTGATAGCCCTAAATGAAAATCGGATTTCTCAGGAGTCGTTTCAGTCCTTCAGGGTTGTTTGGCAGGTGGCGATGGAAGCTGTTGACCGCGAAGATACTTTGCTGGAAAAGAGCTTTTAACTAGCCTATTAAACTTCGTTTTAAGTGCTATTCATCTTTTTACAGGATCGAAATTGTTATGGATGACTACAAGGATGTATCTGATTGTTGAAAACCCAACCCTGACTTTTATCTGGAAGTTGAATTTCTACAAATGCACTTTGTTCTCTTATAATTGAAACCCTAGTGTCTTTAGGGATTCTTTTACCTGCAAAAGTGTCTCTTGAAGGTTGACCAAAGACTCTTGCGTTTTCTCCTATCGTAGGAGAAATAACACCGCACTGTTCCAACTGAGTACAAGGTTTTATTTGATCATTGAAAACCCAACCCTGACTTTTATCCGGAAGTCGAATTTCTGCAAATTCATCTTTTTCTCCTCCTATAAACGAAACCTTAGTGTCTTTAGGAATTCTTTTACCTGTATCAGCGGTTTTTGAAGGTTGACTGAATACTCTTGCGTTTTGTCCCACCGTAGGAGAAATAACACGGCACTGTTCCAGAAGAGTACAAGGTTTTATTTGATCGTTGAAAACCCAACCCTGACTTTTATCCGGAAGTCGAATCTGTACGAATTCATTTGCTTGTCCTCCTATTATAAACGCGACCTTAGTGTCTTTAGGGATTCTTTTACCTGTAAAAGTGTCTTTTGAAGGTTGACTGAATACTCTTACGTTTTGTCCCACTGTAGGAGAAATAACACTGCACTTTTCCAGATATGTATTACAAGGATTTATTTGATCGTTGAAAACCCAACCCTGATTGTTATCCGGAAGTTGAATCTTTAAAAATCCATTTTCCTCTTCCATAAACGAGACTTTAGTACCTTTAGGGATTCTTTTACCTGTAAAAGTGTCTTTTGAAGGTTGACTGAATACTCTTACATTTTTTCCTACTGTAGGAGAAATAACACAGCACTGTTCTGATTGGAGAGGACCGGAATCAGTTGGAGGAGTAGGAGTAGTTGGAGGAGTAGGAGTAGTTGGAGGAGTAGGAGTAGTTGGAGGAGTAGGAGTAGTTGGAGGCTTGAAATAATTTAATCCCACGAAGACCAAAACAATAACAGATGCAACGTTCGCCCCAATCACCAGTAGTAGTCTATTGGAATAAGTCCGTGGAGGTGAATGTGTAGGATTAACAGGAGTTGGTGAAGGCTGGACCTCATTGGAAGTTTCATTTGGAGAGCTGAGCTGATGAAGCCTTAAGTGTTGGTAAGCTTCGGTGATTTGTTTAAATTTCTCCTCTGCCATCTGTTTTTGCAAAGAAGCAGCAGGAAAAAAGTCCGGATGCCAAATCTTAACCAGGTTTCGGTAAGCTTGCTTGACCTCCTCTGGTGATGCACCTGGGTTAAGTCCAAGGATTTCGTAATATGGATCAAGATTACTGTTATTCATCTTAACTAGAGCATGGGAATCACAACGCTCGCACTCTCTGAAAAAAATAGCTGGACAAAGTCAGCCCTGGCATCATCCCATAGAGCTTTCCTTATGAACTGTTTACTGTTTGACGAGGCAAACGCACCCCCACCCAAGGTTTGATATGGTGAGAGTACCATCTTAAGAGCGTCGCATCCTGGGCAGACCTAGAATTGTTACAGTATTAACCATGACCACAACCACTGACTTCCTTAGCCACCTCAACCCCAGTCAACGCAGAGCAGTAGAACATTTCTGTGGTCCCTTGTTGGTGGTTGCTGGGGCAGGTTCCGGCAAAACAAGGGCGCTCACCTATCGGATCAGCAATCTGATTTTGAAACACAGGGTCGATCCAGAAAATATCCTGGCTGTTACCTTTACCAATAAGGCAGCGCGGGAGATGAAAGAGCGCATTCAGAAGCTGTTTGCTGAACAACTGGCAACTCAGGAATATGGTCAGCCTTTTGAATCGTTGGCAGCTCCTGAGCAGACACGGTTGCGATCGCATGTCTACAAAACTATGATCAAAGACTTGTGGATCGGCACCTTCCACAGCCTCTTCTCCCGCATTCTCCGGTTTGATGTTGAAAAATACCAAGATGAAAAAGGACTGAGGTGGAACCGTAACTTTTCCATCTTTGACGAATCCGATGCCCAGAGCCTTGTCAAAGAGATCGTCACTAAACAGCTGAACCTGGATGACAAAAAGTTCGAACCCCGTTCCGTCCGTTATGCTATCAGCAACGCCAAAAACCAGGGCTTTTCACCCCGAGACTTCGAGAAAGAGCAACCAAATTATCGTGGGCGGGTAATTGCCGAAGTTTACAGCCACTACCAAAATGCCCTGGCAGCGAACAACGCCCTCGACTTCGATGACCTGATTTTAGTTCCTGTCAAGCTGTTTCAGCAGAACGAGCAGGTATTAGGCTACTGGCACCGGCGATTTCATCACATTTTGGTAGATGAGTATCAAGATACTAACCGGATTCAGTATGAACTGATTCACCTGTTGGTGACGAATGGAGAAACGAGAAAGAGTGAGTGGGATTGGCGCGATCGCTCGGTTTTTGTCGTGGGTGACGCCGACCAATCGATTTACTCATTTCGGATGGCTGATTTTACCATTTTACTGGAGTTTCAACAAGACTTTGGCGACGGATTGCCGGACGAAGACACCCGTTCGATGGTGAAGTTGGAGGAAAACTACCGTTCCAGGGAGAACATTCTGGAAGCAGCTAACCACCTGATTGAAAACAACACGGAACGCATTGATAAAGTACTGAAGCCCACGCGCGGAGCCGGTGAGCAGATTTATTGTCACAAAGCCGATGACGAAATCGCTGAAGCCGAGTTTGTAGTGAATCAAATCCGCCAGTTGGAACGTCAGCATCCAGAGATGAACTGGGGTAGTTTTGCCGTCCTTTACCGCACCAATGCCCAGTCACGCCCATTGGAAGAATCCCTGGTGCGCTGGGGCTTGCCCTATACAGTGGTTGGAGGTTTGAAATTCTATGATCGCAAGGAAATTAAAGATGTACTAGGCTACCTGCGGGCGATCGCCAACCCAGCTGATACTCTCAGTCTCCTACGGGTGATCAATACCCCCCGGCGCGGTGTTGGCAAAGCCACCATTGATGCCCTCATTACCGCTGCCCAGCAATTAGGCACAACCCTCTGGGAAATTCTGAGTGACGAAACATCAGTGAAAACCTTGGCTGGGCGCTCAGCTAAAGGCGTTACTAGCTTTGCACAGCTGATTCAGCACTGGCAGGAGCGAATTGATACAGTGAGCGCCGCTGAGATTGTCCAGGGAGTGCTGGAAGACTCTGGTTATGTTCAAGACTTGAAAAATCAGGGTACTGACGAGAGCCTAGAGCGGCTGCAAAACGTCCAAGAACTGTACAACGCCGTGCTGCAATTTGAAGAAGAGAACGAAGACGCCACTTTAGGAGCCTTCCTTGCCAGTACCGCCCTGACTTCTGACTTGGATAACTTGAAAGAAGGACAAACAGCAGTCTCGCTATTGACGCTACATGCTTCTAAAGGACTAGAGTTTGACGTCGTGTTTCTGGTAGGATTAGAGCAGGGACTATTTCCCAATTATCGCTCCCTAGATAACCCAGCTGCTTTGGAAGAAGAGCGCCGTTTGTGTTATGTAGGCATTACCCGCGCGGCTGAGCGGTTGTATGTTTCCCACGCCCGCGAACGTCGCCTCTACGGTTCTCGCGAACCTGCTGTTCCTTCTCAGTTTCTTGAGGAATTACCAAAAGAATTATTAACCAGTAGACTAGCGACAGGCCGCATTGCTACCAATGGGGCAGGTGGCTCAAAAGCGCGATCGCGTCGGGGCGGTGCCTCTATATCTGATGCCAGCACTCAGTTGCAAGATTGGACAGTAGGCGATCGCGTTTTCCACAAAGACTTCGGTGTTGGTGAAATCACCCACATTTTTGGTTCAGGAAACAAAATCTCTGTGGCGATTAAGTTTCCCAGTCTCGGTCAAAAAATCATTGATCCCAAAATTGCTCAGTTGCAACGAGTGGATTAAAGAGTTTCTATGAACCCTATTACTTTAGACCTCAGTCCAGTTATTAAACTAACCGACGAACAATATTACGAACTTGCGACGGCGACTGCGAATCGGCATCTACGCATAGAGCGTAACAAAAATGGGGAATTAATCATCATGCCACCGACGGGAGGCTGGACAGGCAACCGAAATATCAAGCTCGCGCAACGATTAGCAAATTGGACCGACATAGACGGAACTGGCATTGCCTTCGACTCCTCCACTGAGTTCAATTTGCCTAATGGTGGCGATCGCTCCCCAGACGCATCGTGGATCAGGTTAGACCGCTGGAATACCCTAACAACTGAGGAGCAAGACAAATTCCCCCCTATCTGCCCAGATTTTGTAGTCGAGTTACGATCAAAGACCGATAGGTTAAAAGAACTGCAAGATAAGATGCAGGAATATCTAGACAGCGGCTTGCGTCTAGGTTGGTTGATAGATCCTCAGAATCGTGCCGTTGAAATTTATAGACAAGGTCGTAATGTAGAAACATGCCGATCTCCCCTAAAATTATCTGGGGAAGACGTACTGCCGGGGTTTGTGTTGGATCTTAGCGGAATTTTATCATGACCGCCGAGAATAGTTCCATTTTGCATAGTTAAACATCGACTATGGCACTAGGAGCGATCGCTCTTGGGGGTTAGCCTGCGTTGTCGCTGAGTATCTGACATTGCTAGCCAACCAAGTTGCTAGTTCTGCTTGAGAAATTTCTCCTTTAGCCAAATCAACCATTACGTCAACGGCTTCTACTTCGGGAGCTACAAAGACTTCGGTGTCGGTGAAATCACCCACATTTTTGGGTCAGGAAACAAAATCTCTCTAGCGATTAAGTTTCCCAGTCTCGGTCAAAAAATCATTGATCCCAAAATTGCTCAGTTGCAACAAGTGGATTAAAAACTTTCAATTTGTGTGCTTCTGTGCGTAATAATTGTATTTAGCAGACGCAGACCAACTTCAATAGTTCTGTCGTCTTCGTCGCGATCTGGTCTGTAATTGGTAAGAGCAGCAGCTCTGATTTGAAACCGTTCTGCAATCATGCAAACGGCTTGCTCTACTTCGTTTGAATAAAGGCCATCTGGACACCTGAAACCAGCACCAGGAGCTTCCTGAGGATCAAGTACATCGATGTCGAGATGAAGATAGATTTCACGAACTTGTGACTGAAGCTGAGCGAGCTTGGAAGCAAATTCGCGCTTCAGTCCAGCTTGCTTTAATTCATCAGTGGTGACTACATTGACCTCGGACAAAGCAAGCCGCTCTCCTTCCTCAGTATCCAAGTCACGCACGCCGACAAGAAGCGTGTAGGACTCTGGGATAGGATTGTTTTTGCCAATGTGTGTCCAGAGGTCTTTGTAGCAATGACCCACTGCAATAGCCACAGACATGCCATCAAAAAAGCCGCTCGGACTTGTTTCGGGTGTATTGAAATCACCGTGAGCATCGAACCAGATAATCCCAATCTGAGAGTTATCAAGACCTGCAAGGGTGCCAAGACAACTATTGCAGTCTCCAGCAAGGACTAGAGGGAAGCTGCCGTCAGCAATTGCATCTTTGACACACTCTGCAAGATGAGAATTGACGCTGACAATTGCACTGAGTTCATCTTTAAACGGATCGTTACGCTGAACAGTTTCGACCGTGAGTTCAAAGCCTCTGTCTTGCAGATTAAGGTCTACACCTGCTTGCAAGTAACGAGCTGGACCCATGGCTACGCCAACATCCTTTTGACCTAGGTGATAGGGTACTTGGATAAGACTAATCTTCATGTTTGAGTTGCCTCCGTTAGCTAAAATACCTGCAAAGCAAGTAGACTGATTATCTCAGTACTTCAACAACATTTCCCAGGCACACCTCACCTAGCCCTGTATGGACTAGATTCTGCCCAAAGATGACTCCGCCTTTCACACGTCGGTAAGTTGTCAAGGTCGTCAGGGGCTCTCGCCCACCCATGCCGGTAGTTTGGTCAATAGTTGTGATAATGCAGCGCTTGCACGCCTTTACACTGTCAAAGGTCACCTCGCCAATCCGTACAGTCTGCCAGCTATCCTCAGCGTGCGGGGTACAGCCAGAAACCACCAGGTTAGGTCGAAAGCGATTCATTGGCAGCGGTTCTGTTAAGCGCGTATTGAGTTCAGCCAGGGATGCCTCTGAGATTATCAGTAATGGAAAACCGTCAGCAAAATTAACCTGTGCATTTTGGGGCGCGTAGTTCGGGTCAACAGGGCGGATGAAACCCTCTGCCATACGCACTAAACGACAGGCTACGCCCAAGAAGGTGCTGAACCACTCTGCTGCCTCGTCTCCCTGATCAATTGCTCGGCAACGGTCGCGCCAGACTGTCACATTAACCTCTTGACCAGATTTGCCAGATATGCACAAGCGAAATTCAGGCAGGTTAGGTGCTATCAACCGCAGGAACTTTGGCTCAAAAGCCGTTTCAACCAGTGCTAAACGTGGGAACTGGCGCTGCGTGAGGAAGCGACCTTCTGCATTGACCACCATCCAGTTGCGATCATGTTCCAATCCCCTTGCATCTAGACGCGCAGATGTCAATGAGATGCCGCGACACGATTTTACCGGGTATATGTAAATCGCTGAAAGAATTGGTGCTGTTGTCACCGTTATAGTTCCATTTTGCATAGTCAAACATAGACTATGGCACTAGGAGCGCTCGCTCTTGAGAGTTAGCCTACGTCGTCGCTGAGTATCTGAACATTGCTAGCCAACCAAGTTGCTAGTTCTGCTTGAGAAATTTCTCCTTTAGCCAAATCAACCATTACGTCAACGGCTTCTACTACGTCCGCTACTAACTCATACCCATTTCTCACCAAAAACAATCCCATGATAGTAAACGCTGTACGTTTATTCCCATCTAAGAAGCAATGGTTTTTTACTAAACCGTGTCCGTAAGCTGCCGCCAGAGCAAAAATACTGGACTCAGGTTCATAGTAGGCTAGTTGTTTGGGGCGACTTAGAGTAGACTCTAGTGCCCCTTCATTCAATATGCCTATACTGCCCCCAAAATCATTTATCAGTTCATCATGCAGAGCAATAACCTCTTGCATAGACATCCAATAAACTGAAATCATTTATCTGCCAATTCTTTCAAGGTGTTGCGATACCTCTTTTTGAACTGCTGATAAGCTTCCATTGTAGCAGCAAAATTAGGATCGTATGGCGACAAAACTATTCTCCCACCAGGTTCTTTAGTGATAAAGACCTCGTCACCAGACTCTACATTCATGTGCTTTAGATATTCTTTAGGGAATGTAGCGCCTACAGAGTTTCCTACGTCGCGGAACTTAATAGTGTCCATTTCTATCCTGAATATTTTGTAAATAAATTATTATAACATAATAATTATGGAGCTGGCATCGAGTGAATTAGCGATAATATCAGAATCCCCCACTTTTACAATTGGCTGATTTCAGTCCGGGTTTAAAACCCAATCCTCGCATCGCCAAGATCGCTGTGCCATAGGCAGCTGCTGTGTGGACTGGGGGAACTAAGGGAACCTTCAGGTGACGGGCGCGAATCGCAGCCCAACTGGGGTTAGCAGCACCACCGCCAGCAGTGTAGACGCGGATCAGGGGATCGGCACCTAGCTGTTGTAAGAGCTTGTATCCGCGCGCTTCAATCCGCGCCATGCTTTCCAATAGACCATGCAAAAATTCGACCGGATCAGCTGGGCGTGGCTCTAGTCGGGGGGGCAACTGGGGATCATTGATCGGAAAGCGATCGCCCACTTTGGGCAACGGGTAATAATCCAGCGGACTTTCTTTCTCCTTTTCAATCTGGCAGCTAAGATGCTCTAGTTGGGTGTCGGTGAAGAATTGCAGCAGCACTGCCCCGCCAGTATTGGAGGCACCCCCAGTCAGCCACAAATCACCTAGCCGATGGCTATAAATGCCAAATCGCGCATCTTCTACGCGGGTGCGGCTCAACAGCTTCAGTACCAGGGTGGAACCGAGGGAAGTCACGGCTTCACCCGGCGACTGCGCTCCACTGGCAAGAAATGCCGCAATACTATCAGTCGTGCCAGCACACACAAGGCAGTCTCGCTGCAACCCAAAGCGACTGGCAATTTCTGCTGTCACCTCACCAACTGGGGTGCCAGGGGCTAGGACGCGGGGCAACAGTTGGCTTATCGGTGTAGAGACGCAACTGATCGCGTCTTTCATCCAGACTGGGTAGCAGAACTGCTCGACGTCATAACCCAGCTTCAAAGCATTGTGATAATCACTTATACCCAGCTGACCATGGAGAAGAAAAGCCAGCCAGTCTGCCTGGTGTAAGAAATATCGAGCCTCAGCAAAAGAGGGCAGTTGGGACATCCATAGCAGCTTAGCAAGGCTGGAGGTAGCGCTTAATACAGTGTGGTTGGGGGGGGCGATCGCCTCTAGTGTGTGCATCACCGTCATCCCCCGCCCATCGTTGTACAGCAGGGGTGCATCTACCGGACTACCAACAGCATCACACAGCAAGACGGTAGAGGAAGTGCCATCGATAGCGATCGCTCTGATTTCGCGGCGCAATTCCTGGGGAATTTGTTCAATTAGAGCAAACAAAGCCGTCTGCCAGCCTATGGTAGTGTCTCTACCTGACACCGATAGTTCAAAGGGATACCGCGCCTCTGCTCTCGTAGCCGCTTCAACGTCAATAACTACAGCTCGTGCGCCGGAGGTGCCAAAGTCGATGCCAAGGTAGAAATTCATTTTTTGTTTATTCTTGTAACAAGTTATTCCAGAAGTTGGGCAATTTAGTCAAAAGTAGTGATTAATCTGTTTATAAAATGTTGACGTTAGGAGGTTTCGAACCATGTCTCTATCGGATACTCAAATTTTCATAGCTCTCGTTGTCGCCCTGATTCCGGGCGTTCTGGCCTTCCGCCTGGCAACAGAACTTTATAAATAAGGCATCCGCCTGAGGGAGAAAGAGTGAGGGGGTGAGGGGGTGAGGGGGTGAAAGCTACCCTAAAACAACTGAGATCTGCATTCACTCCCACTCCCCACTCTCCCCCTCCCCTCTCTCCCTCTCTTTGCTTATTTACAGCAAAATTGCCTTAAAAACATCACCCACTTGGTATATAATGCCGAAAATAAAGTAAGATTGCAGCTAAACCATCTCAGTGATAGGGGCAGATAGCGCCTTCACCGGAGTTTTCGCGCTTGGGAGAGAATGTCTATGAACGCTATTCAACAGTCTAGACCCCCGCTACAACCCCTAGAACCCCGCAGGGTTGAACCCCGACCGCGCCGCCACCGCCGTAGTCACCCCTATCGAGTGAAGGCGTTTGAAACTACGGCGAAACTGGCAGTTAACATTGTACTTTCAACAGCAGCACTGTCTGCTCTGGTGCAAATCCTGCCCTATCAATGGTCCCAGCAAGGAAAGTTGGGGGAAATCCAAACGGAAGTTACCCTGATAGAAGGGCGTGTCAATCGTCTGCAGACAGACTTTAGCCGCTACTTCGATCCGCAGGAAGCAAAAAGCATCATGCAAGAGCAGAGCAATCGGCTTGAGCCCGGGCAACGTCAGCTAGTTTTGCTGCACAAGGCTGCCACGAAAGTTGAAGCTCCAGCCCCGTCAAGTAAAAGGTGACAAGGATTTAGGTTGACCGGGGACTGAGCAGTTGTTCTAGCCAGGTTATCACCTTAAGACGCAAGCGACCGGCTGGGTCAAAACTTGAATCACTCTTTTGAGGCAGCTGAGTCAGAGCGCGACGATAGTCAGCTATGCAGCAATTCCAGTCGCCCCAAAGATGATATGTCCGGCCTCGTTCAGCGTAGATGTGGCCTTCTAGTTGACCTAGCAACAGGGCAATATCAAAATTCTCAATTGCCTGGTCGTACCATCCCAGGTCACGCAGCGTAATGCCCCGGTTGATCAACGCCCTTACATAGCTAGGATTCAGGTCGATAGCCCGGTCGTAGTCTGCGAGGGCTGCCGACAACAGTCCACAAGCGGCGTAGGAATTGGCCCGGTTGTTGTAAGCGTTAGCTAACTTGGGATTGAGTTGCAACGCTGTGTTGTAATCTGCGATCGCTTGCTCAAGTTGACCGCTCTGGAAATAAACTAGCCCCCGGTTGTTGTAATCAATCGCAGTGTGGGGATGGCGGTCAATCAGCTGGCTTAAAAGCCCGATCGCTTCGGTGTAATCCCCTTGTTGCGCTTTTGCCCAAGCTGAAGAGCGTAAACAACTGTCTGGTACCGATTCCGCCCCAGATTTAGCTGGAGGTATTTGAGCCCGCCTACTGGTAGGTGGAATTGGGCATTGCCGTTGTCTCAGATGGTCTTGACGCGCTCTTAATGAGTGAGTATTCATGTACTTGTGGCTGAGCATGTAGCTCAATAACATCAACTTAAGACTTCCCTTGCCCCAGCGGGTGTGCTTTTGTGTCACTTGCTCAGGTGTCTGGTATTTAGACTTCATCAAAAGCTTGTCAAATTCCAGAACTACTCAAGGTAAATACAGATGGGTAGTCCAGTGGCACGCTGACAAGTTGGTACAATGCAACAACTACCACTCCTGTGTGTCGGTGTCTTGAACTGTTGATGGCAATCTTATGGCAACTGCAATGTCCTATCCCAATGCCCCTGATGTTTCAGCTGATGACTATCTCGTTATTGGCTTGGCAACCTGCTTCGTTAAGGAAGAGGGAGAAGTTCATGAAGTCCAGATTCTAGAGCCTATCCCCTCAGCGGCTCTGGAGGCGATTGTTAAAGGTATTCCTACCTCGTATCAGATGGCTTGTGGGACGACTTTGGGAGCTGTACTCACAGAGGATATACTCCATCTGCCAGAGGGGTTTCCCGAGTCGGCTCAGTTCGGTGATGAATTTGTTCAACGAGCGATCGCTGCTGTTCGCACCTACAAGCGTCGTGAGATTGCACAATCCCATATTCCCCAAGGCACGACGCGCAATGACTTTAAGTACTCTACGGAGCGTAAGCGAGTGTTAAATGCAACCCGCGTTGTCAGAAAAGAAGACAATGTGAAACAACACGCCCACACTCACAAAGTCCTTTAGCCGCTCTTGAGAACCTAAACAAATCTGGAAATTACGGCAGGACTTACGCACGCTTGTGTTGTGAACCCCGGTTTCTTGGTAGGACTCGGTCGGATAAACCCGAGGGTTTTTGGTAGAAACTGGGTTTCGAGGCGTAAGTCCTAAAGTTTTTTGAACATTCGATAGAGGTATTTCGGAATTATAACTATCCTCGCTGTAGCTTAAGAGGTAAACGTTCCGAGAATCCGATGAAGTCAGTCCTATGTTGGTCTAACCAGGTTTGTAGGAAAACTACTCTGCTTCACCCAACTGCATTTTTTCAGCAAAAACAGCTAGGGGCTTTCATCAAAACAAGTATCTTAGGCTCTCTAGCAGTTGTGTTTGGCTTGGCAGATCCAGGTTCAGCTATCCCCGTAGATTCGACTGCTACAAAGACAAAGGCAGTTACCCAAAACCAGCCTGACGCAGCAACCAAAGCTAGAGTGCTAGAAGCTTATGATAAACTTCCTCTAAGCTTTGAAGCCAATCAGGGTCAGACTGACAAGCAGGTAAAATTCCTGGCGCGTGGCAGTGGCTACACTGTATTTTTGACTCCCACTGAGGCAGTGTTGACACTGAGCCCAGCTTACATTCAGCCATCAAAGTTGAGCCGTCAGTCAAAAGCGAAATCAGAACCAATTGCTAAGACTAACACCACTGTACTTCGCTTACAGCTAGTCGGTTCTAATCCAACTGCACAAGTCTTAGGTAAACAGCAGCTTCCGGGTAAGAGCAACTACCTAATTGGCAACGGTAGCAAGTGGCACACAAATATTGCACACTACGCCCAAGTGCAGTATCAAGCAGTTTATCCTGGAATTGACTTGGTGGATTACGGCAACCAGGGCCAGTTGGAATATGACTTTATAGTCGCCCCTGGTGCCAATCCAAAAAATATTCGGTTCCAGGTGAAAGGTGCTTCGCGGCTATCCATTGATCAGCAGGGGAACTTGTTGTTGCATACACCGAAGGGTATAGTTAGCCAGCATCGACCGAGAATTTATCAGGAAATCAATGGACAAAAACAAACCGTAGCAGGTGGTTATGTCCTGCTAGGAAAGCAACAAGTAGGTTTTAAGGTAGCAGCTTATAACCACAGTCAGCGACTAGTAATTGATCCCGTACTGAGCTACTCCACCTATTTGGGGGTGGGGGGCAGCATTAATTCTAGTGATTTGGGCCGTGGAATCGCAGTGGATTTAAAAGGTAATGCTTATGTTGTAGGGCAAACTTCATCATCTGACTTCCCGACTAAAAATGCTTTTGCTAGCACGTACCCTGGCAAAAATAATAATTATGTAGCGTTTATAACGAAGTTGAACCCAGATGCCTCTGGCGCAGACTCCCTCGTCTACTCCACCTATCTGGGGGGCAGCGGAAACGGGACAAGTGACAGCAGTGGGGGGGACTACGGCGAGGGGATTGCAGTGGACTTGCAAGGCAATGCCTATGTAACAGGGAGAACCTCCTCCAGTAACTTCCCAATAACCGAAAATGCCTTTGCTCGGACTTTGGGTGGCTTATCTGATGCCTTTGTGACAGAGTTGAATGCTACAGGTGATCGCCTACTTTACTCTACCTACCTGGGGGGCAGCGGCGCTGATTCTGGCAATGCGATCGCACAGGACAATCGAGGCAATGTTTATTTGACAGGGTCAACCGCCTCAAGTGATTTCCCAACTAAAAATGCTTTCGATAGCAACTTTAAGGGTAACTCAACTGCCTTTGTGACGAAGTTGAACCTAACTGCATCTGGTTCTAACTCCCTGTTTTACTCCACCTACCTTGGGGGCAGCGGAGACGGGACAAGTTACAGAGATGGGGACTACGGCGAGGGGATTGCAGTGGACTTGCGAGGCAATGCTTATGTAACAGGGGGAACCATCTCAACTGACTTCCCAATTAAGAATGGCTTCAATACCACTTTGCGTGCCTCTTTCCCTGCCTTATCCGACGCCTTTGTGACGAAGTTGAACCCATCTGCATCAGGGAAAGACTCCCTGGTTTACTCCACCTACATTGGGGGCAGCGGTGATGAATTTGGCAGTGCGATTGCGGTGGATCTGGGAGGCAATGCTTATGTGACAGGGTCAACCGGCTCAACTGACTTTCCAACTAAGAATGCCTTTAGTAGCACGTATAAAGGCAACCAAGATGCCTTTGTGACGAAGGTGAACCCAGCTGCATCAGGGGAAGAGTCCCTAGTCTATTCGACTTACCTTGGGGGTAGCTACATCGACTATATGTTCAACGGTACTGATTATGGCACAGGGATCGCAGTAGACTTGCGAGGCAATGCCTATGTGACAGGTTCTACCAACTCACGTGACTTTCCGACCAAGGATGCCTTCCAAAGCAATATTAGCGGTCGGCACGCTAGCTTTGTGACGAAGTTGAATCCCACAGGCAATAGGCTGGTTTACTCCACCTACCTGGGGGGTAACGGTGAGGGTAGTACTAGCACTGGAATTGCAGTGGATTTGCGAGGCAATGCCTATGTGACAGGGTTTACCCTATCTACTGACTTCCCAACCCTGAATGGTTTACAGAACACTTTGCGTAACACTTCGGGTATCATTACGACAGGCTTCGTCACAAAGTTTGGTCGTTAGCCTTTGTGACTAAGATGAAAGGCGATCGCAAATGAGGAATTGCTTGATACCATTGTTCAAAACTCCGGAATAGGGGATTTAGGGCCGTCGCGGAACTTTCTCAGGGTTGGCGACGGCTCTTGACTTAGTTGTACTTATCCTAAATTTAACTAGTAAAGATGTCAAGTACTTGACTAACTAAAGCCAGGGGATTATCTTGATAGGTAAGTCAGGCTAAACTTAGGTTGAAGAGGTACTCAGTGGACGTATTAACAATGACAGTTAAAAGCGCCAAGCTAAATGTGAATCGTTTTTGGCCTGAGAGTCTGACGATTACCAAAGCAGCTGAGGAATTGAGTATGAATCCTCGGAGCTTAACAACTATCCGAAAGGGGACAGAGCGAGGCGAATGGTTAACGCTGTTTAAGCTTGCTGATTACCTATCTAAAAAAACTGGCAAGCATATTTCTTTAGAGGATTTGTTTGAGGTTGAGAATGAAAGTAGCAAGTAATATCAGTCATTGCTCTTAAATCCATCCACTCCCTGCCCCTCCCACCACAAACAAGTCGCAAGTCGCATTTTTCTTTAATTGCGACTTGCGACTTGGTTTGACCCCTTTTGTTTATCTGAAACCCACAGCTGCTTGCCAAACGAAAGCCAGCAGCAAGAAAAAGATTGGGATTAAGGGGAGGACGTCTACTATGGGGTCAAGGATTGAGTAGGCTTCCGGCAGTTTTGCTAACAACAGTGAGGCTTCCATGTTTTTTTTAATCTCTCTAACACAGATTTTAGAATTGAGATGCATTTTAACATGAATAGGCCATCAACGGAGCTACAACTCGGCTGTGGTTGGGGTGAGCCAGTGGGCAAATTCTGTTGTAAAGCGATCGCTCAATATCGCAGTCCGAATCCTTTGGGTAAAGTTAATCAGTTCTGTGACATTGTGAATACTTAGCAGAGTGTAGCCTAGAATTTCTTGCGCTCGCACTAAATGACCCAAATAAGCGCGGCTGAAATGCTTACAAGTGTAGCAAGAACACTTTTCATCCAGCGGCGTCAAATCTTCCCGAAACCTCGCATTTTTTAAGTTCCAGCGCTCTCCTTGCACTAAGGCAGCACCGTGCCGTGCCAACCGGGTGGGAATCACGCAGTCAAACAAATCTACTCCAGATGCGATCGCCTGTGCCATTTCCCTGTAAGTGCCTATACCCATCAGGTAACGAGGTTTTTCTGGTGGCAGCAGTGGCGCTGTCGCTTTAACAATCTGGGCAATCAGTTCTGGGGGTTCTCCCACACTCACACCGCCAATTGCATACCCAGGTAGATCCAATTGAGCCAAGGACTGGGCAGCGCGCGTGCGTAAGTCTAGGTGGACACCCCCCTGAACAATTCCAAACAGAGCCTGATTACTCTGCTGGTGAGCAGTAATACAGCGCTCCAGCCAGCGGCAAGTTCGGTCAGTTGCTATCTCAACCTCGGCTCGACTGGCTGGGTAGGGCGGACACTCATCAAACGCCATAATTACATCTGCACCCAGAGCATTCTGAATTTGGATTGACCGCTCCGGTGTCAAGTGAATAGTTTGACCATCGGTGGGAGAACGAAAAGTAACACCTTCTTCAGTAATTTTACGCATCTCACTCAAGCTGAAGACTTGAAACCCTCCCGAATCCGTCAGAATCGGTCCCCTCCACCCCATAAACTGGTGTAACCCACCAGCCCTTGCTACGATTGCTTCACCTGGTTGCAGGTGGAGGTGATAGGTGTTAGCCAGCACGATCTGCGCCCCTGTCTCCTGCAGTTGCGCCGGTGTCAGGGTTTTAACATTTGCTAGCGTCCCCACCGGCATAAACTTAGGCGTTTCGACCGAACCGTGAGGGGTTAAAAAGACACCTGCGCGTGCTTTTGTCTGGCTGCAGCAAGCCGAGATTAGAAAAGAAAATTTCTTACTCAAAGCAGAGGCAACCTTAGAATGGACACGAGTCGTCGTCCTCGTCAATTTCCGCATCCCACCTGGTTGAGAGAACCTGATCCATCATCGCTTCCAACGTGGTTGCATTTAGGTTCCGCGTGGCTTGCTCTTGCACGGGGGTCGAAAGTGGAATCAGTCGCAGGCAGCGGCTGTCTTGCACCAAATCAAAGTAGGTTTCTTTCTCTGGGGTCTGTTTCAGTTCTAGGTAATCAAAACTATAGACATTAAGATAAAGGGCATGGTTAGCAACGAGGGTAGACCGATGTGGATTGGCAAAAACCTCGAGTACATCTCCTTGCCCCTCGCTTTGTACCTTGCCTTCCTGAGTGTGAATGTAGCGGACGGGGCCTAAATCAGCCAGCAGTCGTCGCATATCTAACTTGTTAACAATCATACCGATGTCGATGATGCATGGAGCTGGTAGCCTAGCGTCGGAGCGATGGTGACTCATAATGTGAAACAGCCTCTGATCAGAACGGGGCTTATATGGTCAATTTAAAAGCTTTCTTCAGACTTTCACTAAACAGTTACGGATTATCAGTTGAAATAACGAGCCGCCAGGAGATGAAGTCAGGAGACCTGACTACAAAATCCTCGTATACTAGTTAATCTTATCTCAATATGTATAAACTGATCCCGCACCAAAGAGTGGGAATTATTCCGGTAAATTTTCCTATGATGTCGCCTTGAGAACTAAGTGGTATGAGGAATGAGCGACAGTGGTGGCAAAATCTGGGGTTAGAGCTTGCAGCAGCTATTGCATTCTATACCTGTATTCCGATTCCAGCTACTGGGACATTAGACTTCCGAGGCGTGGCTCGTCTAGCACCGGTGGTAGGGTTAATCATTGGGGGAATTTTGGGGCTGATTGATGCGGGGCTACATCAATTGGGTATACCAGTCCTAACTCGTAGCGCCCTAGTAGTCGCCTCCTGGATTGCGATCACTGGGGGACTTCACCTAGATGGGGCGATGGATACTGCTGATGGGCTGGCAGTGCAAGATCCGCAACGGCGGTTGCAGGTGATGGCAGATAGTGCTACGGGTGCGTTTGGGGCAATGGCAGCGATTGTACTCATGCTGTTAAAAATAACCGCCTTGACCGATCTAGATTCTTACAGGTGGCTGGCTTTGATGGCGTGCTGTGGGTGGGGACGCTGGGGGCAGCAGGTGGCGATCGCACTATATAGCAACCTCAGACCAACTGGTAAAGGCGCATTTCACAAAGCAGTACTTCGTTCTCCCTTAGATGTATTGCCGGGACTGCTATTGCTGCTGGGTTTGAGCTGTTTACAAATTCTGCTGAATCGTGAGCGCACTTTTGTAGCAGTGGGGATGGCTCTCGCTGGGGGTGCTCTAGCAGTTCTGACCGGTGCCTGGTTCAATTACAAACTAGGCGGTCATACAGGAGATACCTACGGAGCTGTAGTAGAGTGGACTGAAGCTTTATTACTCTGCCTGTTGACTGCTTACTAGATCGGTCGCAGCCGTGTGACCTTAAGTTTAAAAGGTCCAACCCCGGTTTCACCAAAAGCCCGGACGCGAACGACGTACGTCCCTGGCTTTGTGATCCGGGTAAACAGCAGGGAATTTGTGGTGCCGTCGGGACCGTCATCATTTTCTCCCACTGTTGAGCCATCAGGAGCCAGCAGTGTGACGATTGAGTCAAAGCTTTCAGAAGTTAGCTCAATCACCAAATTATCCCCCGCATTTAACTTCACTGAGTAGTCACGGGCAAATCCCCCCTGCCCAGTGGGAATATCTTTTTGCGACAGCGTATCGGAAACCTGATTACTGGGGGGTAAAGGAACTGGGTTATACAACTTGCTTTGAGCTACAGCTGTTGTTGCACTTATGCCAACCGCTAGCAACGTGGCGGGAACGAGCAGGATTTGGCTCAATCCCACTGCAAAAGCTTTAATTATCATCTCTTGGATAAAGAAGGAGTCAGTAGTCAGGAGGAGTCAGTAGTCAGAATAACTTCTTTTGGGGTGGTGGCGAGTGCCACGATACCACACACTGCAATACCCTGCTGCTGCAACGTCTGGGCAGCTGAGCGGATTGTTGCCCCAGTGGTGTAAATGTCATCCAACAACAGCACCGGGCTAGTTGGGCGGTGGCGGCGAAATCCTGGCCCCAGTCCAAAGGACATTGCTAAGTTTTTTTCTCGCTCTGGGGCAGACAAACCAAACTGAGGTTCATTAGCACGTATCCGCTCCAAACCCCTTTGTTGCAATTGTAACATAGTTAGTTCGCAAAAACTTTGAGCTAGCAGCGCTGCCTGGTTGTAGCCTCGCTGCTTTTGCTTGTCGGCGTGGAGCGGGATGGGGACAACAATCACCTGGGTAGAAGCAAGTTGCGAATTTAACCAAGATTTTGCCAGCCAGTGACCCAAGGGTCGAGCCAACTGGGGTCGATTTTCGTATTTCAGTGCTGCGATCGCCTGTTTGAGTATACCGCCGTACACTCCCCAGGCAAATATCGGCAGTTGTCCTTGCCCAAGCGAAGTCAGGAGAGGCAGATCTTGGCGTTGCACCCGTCTGGCACAGTCTTGACAAAATTCCTCAGAAGTCGGGCGCTGGCACAGTGGGCAGTTAGACTCAAGAAATAAATTCAGTAAGCCTTTGAGATTCTGAGTCCAAGTCTGCATGGGTCAGCAAGATGAGGAATTATTTGGCAACTGATTTATTTTATACCGTTTCGCGCTCGGCGGCGTTCAATGTACTGCTTGCGAACCAGGAGCTGCTGTAGCTTGTGGTAACGGGCAATCGCAATACTGACGCTGGGCAACTGATCCGGCGGACAGGGATAGGACCACGTATTACCAGCTGCATCCAGACCACAGAGACGATAGCCAACACGAGGCGATTCGCAGGTTACTTTTTCCAGTGTTGCGGCTCTTGGTGGTTCTTCCGAGGGATGGGACTCCAACCAGCCATCCACAATCGGGCCTTCTAGATAAAGGTCTTGAATTTGTCGCACGATTTGCTGTAGTTCGGCATCGCTTGCAGCAACCTCTGTCTGAACTTCTGACAACGGGTTCATCTCCAAAGCTGGGTTGGCAACGTTACGCTCGCTACTAAAGCTGGGAGATGTGAAATTGGACAGGGTGGGTTCTTTGCCTGAAAAGGTCTTTTCAGGAGCATTGCGCTCTTGTTCTGTCATGCATATTTTAAAGGAGTAGGTGCGATTTCAAACAAGCAGCTGGCTTAGGGTAGGAGGCAGTGCTAAGATTTTTGTGAATTTCTCCTGACTCCTGAATTCTATCGAACAACACCCAATACCCAACACCGCCTTGTCATGAAACCTGAAACGAATTCTTTGGGACGAGTTAGCGTGGTGACGGGACCAGCTAGGTCTGGCAAAAGTGAATGGGCAGAAACTCTGGCTATGCACTCTGGCAAATCGGTCATTTACGTAGCAACGGCTCAAGTTGACCCAGTTGACAAAGAGTGGCTCTTTCGCATTGAACAACACCGCTGCCGCCGCCCGAGGGACTGGGTGACGCTGGAAGTGCCGCATCAGCTGGTAGAAACTATCGAAACGGCTCCTCAAAACAGATGTCTTGTGGTTGATTCGTTGGGTACTTGGGTGGCTAATATGCTAGAGCAGGATGACAGCAGCTGGGAGGGGACGGTGCAAAATTTAATCTTGAGTTTGGAGCAGGTCGCCTGTGATGTCATTTTGGTTGCAGAAGAAACGGGTTGGGGCGTGGTGCCAGCTTATACGATAGGGCGAACGTTTCGCGATCGCCTGGGTTCTTTAGTACGCCGATCCGGAGCGATCGCCAATCCGGTTTACCTAGTTACTGGCGGACACGTTCTTAACCTCAGCGCCCTCGGTTCACCGTTGCCGACTTAGTTGTTAGTTTTTAGTTTTTAGCTTTCAACGGCCAAGTTGCCCCACGGTGAAAACGAGGGTACTCCCGATGTTTCACCGTGGGATGAATTGCCG
>JAABUZ0100001998.1_pt1 | contig 35726 bp, 36 predicted proteins | sample 5562091 | NCBI WGS metagenome assembly JAABUZ01 (sample SAMN12813069, study PRJNA571459) | rock metagenome | isolation source: Antarctica rocks | place: Antarctica: Victoria Land, Linnaeus Terrace sud | collected 2015-12-21 | reverse complement strand
GCGGCTTCATCCTCACCTCGTGGTCGAAGTTCTCCAGCCTGCGCAAGGCGTGCGGAGAGGCGGACGCGATCGCCTACGGACGGGCGGTCGAGGCCGGGGTGGGGGCAATCGCCCGGTTCTGCGCCGAGCATGAGATCGACGCCTTGATGCGCGATCAGGGATGGCTGTGGGCCGCGACCAACGATGCCCAGATGGATTCATGGCAGGAGACCGTCGAGCAACTGGACGCCGCTGGTGCCCAGCCGTTCGAGCTCGTCGGCGCCGACGCCGTGCGGGCGCTGACCGGTTCCCCGGTGCACCGCGGCGGGATCGTGGACCCGGCGGCCTGCGTCGTCCAGCCGGCGCTGCTGGCCCGGGGTCTGCGCCGAGCGGCAATCGCCGCTGGGGTGATCGTCTGCGAGCGGGCCCCGGTGCACGCGATCGAGGCGACGGTCTCCCCGACGCTGATCAGCGGGCGGGGGCGGGTGCGCGCCGAACGCGTCGTCCTGGCCACCGGCGCGTGGGCGGCGGCGATCCCGGAGGTGCGGCGGGCGCTGGTGGTGATCGCGTCCGACATCGTCGCCACCGAGCCGATCCCCGAGCGGTTGGGAGAGCTCGGATGGCGCCACGGGCTGGCGATCTCGGACTCTCGCCGGCTGGTCAACTACTACCGCCAGTCCGAGGACGGACGCATCGTGTTCGGCAAGGGCGGGGGAGGGGTCGCCCTGCACGGGCAGATCGGGCCGGGGTTCCTCGGCGCCTCACCTCGCCGCGGTGACGTCACCGGGCAGTTTCACTACGTGTTCCCGATGCTGGCTGACGTCCCGACGACCCGGTCGTGGCGGGGACCCGTCGACTACTCCATCAACGGCCTGCCGTTCTTCGCCGAGCTGTCGGGACGGCCCGGCCTGATCGTCGGGGCCGGGTTCTCGGGCAGCGGCGTCGGTCCCGCCTACACCGCCGGCGATGTCCTGGCGGCGATGGCCCTCGGAGAGGACGACCATCCCGGACCCGAGGGGCTCTGCCGCTTGCCCGGGGGCGCGATGCCGCCTGAGCCGCTGCGCTTCGCGGGCGGCGCCGCGGTGCGCTCAGCGGTTGCGCGCAAGGAGGCCGACGAGGATGCGGGCCGGCGCAGCGGTCGGGTCACCCGGGCGCTGGCGGCGCTGGACCCCACCAGCTTTGTCGATCGCGGGTGAGGTGGTACGGGGACTTGCGCCACATCGCCCAGGCCATAAGGGCACTCTCACCGTTGCCTTGGCGGGGTCTTACCTGGTCTCGCCACCGTGATGGGATGACGGCGACTCGAGGAGCGATCGTGCGGGGGCATCGGTTCGCGGCGGTGGCCGGCGCTGTGGCTCTCGCCCTGGCGGGATGCGGCGGGGGCACAAGCCGGCCTGCGGCGAGCGGTCATCGCTCTGCGAGCAGGCCCATGCACGTCTACCGGGTGACGATGAGCGGCCGCGCCGAGAGTACCCAGGGGGCCCCGCACGGGATCGGGATCGGGGTCATCGCGATCCACGCCGGATCGGTGTTGTGCTGGCGGTTCGCGCATCTGCATGGCTTTGTCAGCGCGACGGCGGCTCACATCCACACCGGTCGCCCGGGCAGGGCGGGTCCGGTGCTGATCGCGCTGTCGACGGCGCCGGCGCTGCACCATCATGGCTGCACCCATGCCAGCGCCACCGCGCTCAGCGCGATCGAGCGCGATCCCGGTGGCTACTACGTCAATGTCCACAGCGCCCGCTACCCGGCCGGCGCCGTGCGCGGACAGCTCTGATCAGCGGGCGAAGGGACTTCGTCGGGGCCGTCAGGACAGGCCGAGGCACCGAGCCAGGAAGGCGCGTTGCTCGTCGTGGATCTCGTCCGGCAGCGTCGCGAACCACCGGCAGCGTCCGCGCAGACGCTCGGCCTGCGGTGACCCCCCCGCGGGCCGAGCGGCGAAGGCCAGCCCGACCGGCGAGTCCAGCCCGTTCTCGTAGTGACTGGGGTACTCGATGAAGCCGAGCAGCTCGGTCGCCGTGACCGCGACTCCGAGCTCGCCATCGGCCACACGCGCGACGGCCGCGCGCACCGGCTCGCCGAAGCGGACGGTGCCCCCGGGTAGGTGCCAGAGCCCGCGGCAGGGGCCGCTCTCGCGCAGCGCGAGCAGGACGCCACGGCCTGGGTCGGCGATCACCACTTCGACCGTCAATCGGGGGACGCGGCTGAAGATCGCCTCGAACTCGGCCTGGGGCAGCGGTCCGCGCACCGCTCAGCCGCAGCGGCCGATCGAACCGACCGCGCGGCGTTCGTCGAGCACAGCTACGCCCCGGCAGCCGGCTCGGCGGGCCGGCGCGCCTCGGTGAGGGGGCGGCCGTCGTCCTCGGTGGCAAAGGCGGGTGGCCAGGCCCCGTGCCAGTTGTCGCGCGCGCCGTCGATGGTGAGCACCGCGCCGGATACGAAGTCTCCAGCCGGTGAGGCCAGCCATGCCACCAGCCAGGCGATCTCCTCGGGACGACCGAGCCGGCCGAGCGGGATCGTGCTCGCCAGCGTGTCCACGATCGGTTGCGGATACTTGGTGTAGAGGGTGTCGGTGCCGAACTGGCCGGCCGCGATCGCGTTGAGCTTGATCTGGTGGCGTGACCATTCGATCGAGAGCACACGCATGAGGTTCTCCACTGCGGCCCGGGCCGCCGAGGAGTGGGCCATCCCCGGCAGGCCATGGTGGGGCGAGATGGTGATGCTGACCACCTTGCCGCCGCCCGCCGGGATCATCGCGCGGGTCGCCACCGCATGGGTCATCAGCCAGGTGCCCTCGACGTTGAGGCGTTGCACGGTCCGAAATCCCTTGGGAGTGATGTCCTCGGCCGCAGCGAGGAACTGGCCGCCGGCGTTGTTGACGAGCAGATCGATGCGACCGTGGCGCTCGAGCACGGCGCTGACCAGCGTGGCCACCTCGTCCTGCTCCCGGATGTCGCACTGCGTGGCGGTGACCCGTCCCTCGGCTGACAGGGCTGCGGTCTCCTGCAGTGGGACGGCTCGGCGTCCGCAGATCTCTACCGCGGCGCCGAGGGCGGCGAGCTCCACCGCGACCGCCCGGCCCAGGCCGGTCCCTCCGCCCGATACGAGCGCCACCTGGCCGTCGAGCAGGCCGTCGCGGAACACCTCTGAGGCCATCGCCGCCGAGTCTGCCAGAACCCCGAGCGGGGTAGCGTAAAGGCAACAAATCTCCAGGAGGCCGCCATGACCACCACCCTGCACACCCTCGCTGAACACGGCCAGAGCCCGTGGATCGACTATCTGTCGCGTGCGTTCGTGCGCGACGGCGACCTGGCGGGACTCGTCGAGCAGGGCGTGGCGGGGGTGACCTCGAACCCGACGATCTTCCAGGGCGCGATCGCCGACGGCGATGCCTACGACGAGCAGCTCAAGGGGCTGCTCGCCTCCGAGGATGACCCGAAGGAGGTCTTTCTCGCGCTTGCCCGCGATGACGTCCGCGGCGCCTGTGATCTCCTGCGCGGCGTGTTTGTTCGCGGGGATAGCACCCGTGACGGCTGGGTATCGCTCGAGGTCGACCCCAACCTCGCTCACGACGCGCGGAGCACGGCGGTCGAGGCCAAGCGGATCGCGGCGCTGATCGACCGCCCCAACCTGTTCGTGAAGATCCCCGGCACCGAGGAGGGGCTGACCGCGATCGAGGACACGACCGCGGCCGGCATCCCCGTCAACGTCACGCTGCTCTTCTCCCTCGAGCGTCATCGGGCTGCGGCTCGCGCCTACGTGGCCGGCCTGCGGCGGCTGCGCGAGAGCGGGGGAGATCTCGCCACGGTGGCCTCCGTGGCCTCGTTCTTCGTCTCTCGGGTCGACACCGAGGTCGACCGGCGCCTGGACGCGATCGGCGGCCATGACGACCTCAAGGGCAAGCTCGCCGTCGCCAACGCCAAGCTCGCCTACCAGAGCTACAAGGAGCTGTTCGCCGGTCCCGAGTGGGACGAGCTCGAGGCGGCCGGCGCATCCCCGCAGCGCTGCCTGTGGGCATCGACGTCGGTCAAGAACCCCGACTACCCGGACCTGCTCTACGTCGAGTCGTTGATCGGACCAGCCACCGTCAACACGATGCCGCGCGAGACCGTCGAGGCGTTGCTCGATCACGGACACGTGACGGATACGCTCGAGGCGGGCCTCGATGAGGCGAGGGCGACTTTCGCGCGCCTGGCCGATGCGGGCGTCGACTACGACGACGTCGTCGCCGTGCTCGAGCGCGAGGGCGTGCAGAAGTTCGCCGACTCCTTCCGCGAGCTGATCGACGGCGTCGCCGGCAAGCGCGATCAGTTCGTCAGCGCGTGAGCGCCGCGACGCCGACCGATCCGATCACCGACGGGTGTCCGCAGCGCCGACGGCATCGTCGACTCGTGTCCTTCAGCGAACGCCGATCAGGTCCACGACGAACACGAGCGTCTCGTCGGGCCCGATCACCCCGCCCGCGCCGCGCTTGCCGTAGCCGAGCATCGGAGGGATGGTGATCCTGCGCCGGCCGCCGACGCGCATCCCGGCGACGCCCTGATCCCAGCCGGAGATCACCTGGCCGCGGCCGAGGCCGAACCGGAAGGTGTCGCCGCGATCCCAGGAGGCGTCGAACTGACGGCCGGTCGACCACGACACCCCGACGTAGTGAACCTCGACCACCTGTCCGGACCGGGCCTGCTCGCCGTCGCCGGTGATGATGTCCTCGAGCTCGAGCTGGTAGGACGGCGGCTGCTCGGAGGGGACCTCGACGGTGGGCTTCTCGCGATCGGGCATCGCGGTCACGGTAGCGAGCGGTGGCCGGGGGTGGTGGAGGCCGGACTCCCGCGATCGTCCTCGTCGCGCCCGGTCCCGCGGCGGCCGAGCACGTAGGTGATGGCGACAGCGACCAGGAGGGCGAGGGTGGCAAGCAGGCTGAGTAGCGCGCACAGCAGCAGCGGCGTGCGAAAGCTCCGGGTCGCGGCGCGCTCGATCAGCGTCTGGATCCGGGGGCGCAGGGCGGCCAGCTCGGCCTGCCCGGCGGGGCTGGCGCCCGTTGCCACCCGTGCGAAGGCCGGGCCGATGTCCGGCAGCCGGCTCTCTGGCGCGTGGGCGCTGGCGGCCTGCAGCCCGGTGCCGAGCGCGAACTTCTGAGGCAGGCTCAGCTGCGGAGCGACAACGATCGCCTGGATGATCGGCTGAGTCGCCCGGGCTGGAGCATCGTTGAGCTGGGAGACGAGGATCGAGGTGAGCAGCACCAACCCCAGCACCAGACCGCCCTCCCGGGCGGCGACGGTCCGGGCGGCCCGGGCGACCGGCGTGCCGCGGGTGGACAACGCGACCCGGGTCAGGGAGGGGAAGGCGAGGCCGAGGCCGACTCCGCACAGGGCGAGCGCGAGCACCGCGGGCACGAGCGCCCGGTGGGAGATCAGGGCCAGGCCGACGAGGCCGAGCGCGAGTACGAGCGCTCCGGCCGGCCCGGTGAGCGCGGCCCGTCGTGTCGCGGCCATCCGCTCGGTGAGCACGGTAGCGATGGGGATCACGGCGAGAATCGCGGCGGCGCCGAGCGGACTGACCTGCCAGACATTGATCAGCAGCACCGAGGCGATGAACAGGGCGCCGATCAGCCCGGCCGAGATCAACCCGAGGCCGAGGTTGGCGCTGCCCGGGGACAGCCCGGGGAGGGACGCGACGCCGGTCGGGGCCGGGTCAGGCGGGGGCGCCGACGATGTCGCCTCGTCCCGGGACGGGTCTCGCGGCACGGACGGCGCGGACGGCGCGCTCAGCGCGGTGATGATCGCCAGGGCGGCGATCGGCGCCTGGGCGAAGAAGATCGCCCGCCAGTCGAAGATCTGGGTGAGCAGGCCACCCGCAGCCGGCCCGACCGCAGCCCCGACGGCGGCCGCCGCAGCCCAGGACCGCAGCGCGCCGGCGGAGTCGCGGGCTCCGATCAACGGCAGCGAGGCGCACAGCAGCAGCGCGCCGCCGGCGCCCTGCAGACACCGCCAGACGATGAGCAAGGTCAGGCTCCCCGCCGCCCCGGAGCCGAGCGAGGCGAGCCCGAACACGGCCAGCCCGGCCACCAGCGCGCGGCGGGAGGCGAGTGCGCGGGCGAGGGGCAGCACCGCGAGCGTTCCGGCGATCAGGGCCAGGTTGTAGGCGGTGATCACCCAGGTCACGTGCGAGATCGTCGTATGCAGGCGCACGACGATCTGGGGCAGCGCCAGCACCGCGACCGACGCGTCGGCGAAGGCGAGCGCGATCGCGAGTCGCACCGCCAGCCCCGCGCGGATCGGGGCGGGGCGCGAGGAGGGGATCGTGGTCGCGCTCAGGGGTCGGCTCTCCTGCGGACATTGGGGCCGGCACTGCCTTGCCGCCAAATCGGAGAGGCTACGCGACGCGGCGGCGACTGGATTTCAGTCTCGCCACACCGGGTAGCTGATCAGCATGATCCATCCCCTGCTCGAGGTCCCACAGCCCGTCGAGAGTCCCACGCCCGTCGTGCCCGACGCTCCGACCGCTCCGATCGCCCCGGATCCCGGGACGCCCGCCGATCCGGCCGATCCCCCGTCGGTTCCCGCTCCCGACGAACCGGCCACACCAATCGATCCCGATCCCGGACCGCCTCGCGAACCGCAGACGGACCCTGGCGAGGCACGCGCGGCCCGCCGCCTGAGATCCGCTCCGGGAGCGCTCAGTCCAGCCGCCGCTCGGCGCGCGCGGAGGCGGCCGGGGTCTGCGCAGGGGCGGCGAGCGGCGGGCGCTCGGTGATCGCCACCGGGACGCTCGTGCCGTCCGCCCACGGCCGCAGGTAGGCGCCCGAGTCGGGTGCGCGGCCGCCCGGCCGGCGTCGCTCGACCGCGGCGAGCACCGCGAAGGCCATCTCGCCGAGGGTGCGCAACGGCTGATGGCGGTTGTGGCGCTGGCCGAGGTCGCTCTCGGCCAGAGCCTCGAGACCGGCATGATGCAGGGCATCGATGAGGACCGCGATCTCGACGCCGTAGCCGACCGGGAAGGGGATCGCCTCCAGCAGTTCCCGGCGGGCGGCGAACTCGCCGGCCAACGGCTGGGCGAAACCCGCCAGCCTGGGGACGTGCAGGTTGAGCAGCGGGCGGGCCATGAGCTCGGTTACCCGGCCGCCCTCGTCGGCGAGGACCTGATCTCCGGCGTGCAGCGGGCGCGCGAACGCGCCCTTGACCAGCGCCAGCTCGGAATGAAGGAGCAACGGGCCGATCAGGCCGAGCAGGTGATCGGGAGACGGGTCACCGGTGTCCCCGTCCAGGAAGCAGACGAGGTCCCCGGTCGTGGCCGAGAGCGCGCGCCACATCGCGTCTCCCTTGCCGAGCGCGGGACCGTGACCGGCCTGCACCGCATCCTGCTGGAGGATCTCGGCGCCGGCCTGCGCCGCGAGCGCCGCGGTTCCGTCCGCCGAGGCGGCGTCGACCACGATCACCCGATCGATGAGCCCGGCCCGGCGCAGCGGCGCCACCGTCTCGGTGAGGACGGCGCCGATCGTCTCCGCGCATTGGCGGGTCGGGATGATCACGGTGATCTCGGTCTGGGCCTTGATCGCGGCGAGGCCGACGGGGTCAAACGCCCCCCGGGCGAAGCGGTTGCGCTCGCGCCACAGCGAGACCGCGAGGTCGACCGACAGCCCGCGGTCCACGCGGCCCTGCGAGCGGGCGGATGTGCTCACGCGCACGTCGGCGGCGCGAAGGATCGGGACCCCCGCGGCGCGCAGCCGGATGGCGAAGGCCGCGTCCTCGAGCACGGCCAGTGGCTCCAGGCCGCCGACCTGGCGATAGGTGGCTGCGCTGACCCCGATCGAGGCACCGGCAAAGTGGTGATGCTCGGCGGTCGGCTCGCCAATCCGCACCTCACGCAAGCGCGCGACCGCATCGCGCTCACGGTGCGCCAGCACCGCCTCGGGCAGCTGCGCCCGCTCCCCGGCGATCAGCTCGATGCGCCCTGCGACGGCGCCGGCGCCGCTGCTCAGGTGAGCGATCTGGCGCGCCAGCCAGTCGGGGGCAACCTCGGAGTCCGCGTCGGTGGTGGCGATCAGGCCATTGGGGCTGCCGGCGGCGAGCAGATCGCGGGCAGCGCGCTCCATGCCCAGGCGACGGGCCGCGCCCGGCCCGCGATCCGGTCCTTGCAGCAGCACGAGATCGAGCCCGAGCGCGTCGCCCGCGGCTCGCGCGCGCCGGGCGGTGTCGTCGGCGCACCCGTCGGGGACCACGATCACCCGGAAGGCGCCGCGCCCGATCGTCTGCGCGGCCAGGGCGCCCAGACAGCCGGCGATCCGCTCGGCCTCGTCTCGGGCGGGAACCACGACGACGGCCCTCAGCGCCACGACGCACCCGCCGCGATCAGCTCGCGTCCTGACTCGTAGGCGTCGTCGCGCTCGTGGGCGAGCACGCCGGCGATGCGGTCCCCATGGCGGTACCACGCAGCAAAGGCGCCGTCGTGCGAGGGCTCCAAGCGCACCTCGTCAAAGCCCTCGCCCCAGCCGGCGAACTTGAGCGTGTGACCGGCGATCTCCGACCAGAAGCCCGGCACATCCGCCCACTGCGCGCTTGCGCCGGCGGCGACCTGTCCGGCCACCTCGCCCTGGGCGATCGCGTCGCCCCAATGCTCGATGTGCACCCGCCGTCCGGCCGTCGCGTTGACGGCCAGGGCGACATCCCCGGCGGCGAACACGTCTGGCAGCGCGGTGGCCATCTGCGTGTCGGCGGGGATCGCCCCGCTCTCGAGCGCCAGGCCGGCCTGGGCGCCGAGCTCCGAGCGCGGCGCCACGCCGGTGGCCATCACCACGACGTCGCCTGCGACAGCGCCGGCGGCGGTGTGCACCTCGATCCGTTCCCCGTCGCGACGGATGCTGCTCACCTCGGCGCCGAGCGCCAGTTCGATCCTGGCCTCGGTCAGCCAGGCCTGCAACCGGGCGGCGGCGTCGGGGCCGAGCCGCCCGACGTTGGGCGCCGTCTCCTGGGAGCACAGGCGCACCGGATGCCCGATCGCGCGCAGCGAGGCGGCGATCTCGCAGCCGATGAACCCCGAGCCAATGACCACCACCTCGCCGTCATGAGTCAGCCGTGAGCGCAGCTCGCGCAGGTCCTCCAGCGTGCGCAGCGTTCGCACCGACCCGTCCTCGGCGCCGGGAACCACCAATCGTGCCGGCTCGGCCCCGGTCGCAAGCAGACACCGCGAGTAGGCCAGCTCGCGTCCGCCCGACAGCAGCACGGTGTGGCGGCCGGGATCGAGCGACACGGCCCGGCCGGCGACGAGCTCGATCGCCGCCTCGGCCAGCCCGGCGTCGGACTCCAGGGCGATCTCCGAGTCGTCGATCTCTCCGCGCAGCAGCTCCTTGGACAGGGCCGGGCGCATGTACGGCACCCGTCGCTCGTCACTGACCAGCCCGACGCGCCCCTGGCCGCCGGCTCTCCGGTACGCCCGCACCGCCGCCAGCGCGGCCGGGCCGCCTCCGAGCACCAGCAGCTGATGAGGATCGGTGCCGCTCATCGACGCGCGAACACATCCAGCAGGTAGTCGTCGGTGGGATGCTCGGCGGTCAGCGCAAGCCATGGCAGCGCCCGCAACCGGGCGTGGACGCCGGCGGCGCTGTGAGGGCGCTCGGGCCCCTCCGGGCGCCAGTGGACCGCGACCAGCCGGCCGGGGGTGGCCAGGCACTGCTCCAGGCGTGCGAGGGTCTGGGTCAACTGCGGGTCGGGCACGTAGTAGAGGATCTCGGAGGCCACGACGAGATCGAACCGGCCGCCGGGGATGTCAGGCGGGATCGCGCCCAGCCGCACATCCACCCGGTCGGCCAGGCCGTGGTGGGCGAGGTGGGCACGAGCGGCGGCAACCGCGGTCGGGGCGCCGTCCAGGGAGGTCAGGGCGTCACAGCGGGAAGCGAGGAGAGCGGTGAAGACACCGATCGAGCCGCCGAGCTCCAGCCCGGCCGTGAACGGTCCCGGCCCGCAGGCATCCAGGGTGGCGCGGTACTTGTCTCGCTCATAGGCGGAGCTGTGGTAGCCCCAGGGGTCGCGGTGCTCCCGATAGAGAGCCTCAAAGCCCGTGACGTTCATCAGCGTCATCTCCGGTGCGCGTCGATCGCGGCCTCGCCGGCCCGCGCGAGCAGCGGGTCGAGACGATGCTGGAGCAGGAACACCTCGAGGTCCCGGCGAGCACGGTCCAGCGCGCCGCCCCGGGCAAACGGGCGCGAGCCACAGGCCCGGGCGGCCTCGTCAAGCAGCGTGCGACAGGCATCGGCGATCGCTACCCGGCCGTGCAGGGCGACGCCGGCCAGGTCGGCGCCTGAGTCGTCCATGGCAGTCGCCGCGCACGCCAGCCAGACCGAGATCGTTTGCTGCGCGGCGAGGATCCGGCCGGCGGCCAGGCCCTCGAGCGGGCCCGTGACCGGTCGCGCCCCGAGCTCGGCGAGCGCGGAGCTGACGGCGCTATCAGCCATGCCCGCCCATGACGCCGCGGTTCGCACGGCGTCACGGGCAAACCACGGGTGGGCCGAGATCGCTCCCGGCGGCCCCAGCAGCTCGATGACGGGCAGGTCAGCGAACACGACCCGGTGCGAGACCGAGGCCCGTAGACCATGGGAGCGATACCAGCCGGGGTCGACGCGGGCGCGCTCGCAATCGGTCAGGTCCACCCACGCCGACAGCGGTCGCCCGCCCGCGGGCGCGCGCGCGAGCACGAGCGCTCGATCCAGGCCGCCGGCGCCCGAGCAGAACGTCTTCACTCCGCGCAGCACCGGGCCGGCGGGGGTGTCGATCACCGCCGCGGGCTCGCCCTCACCCGGGCTCGGGTCACCACCCCAGACGCCCCCCAGCAGCTCGCCGGCCGCGAAGCGCGGCAGCTCGCGCGCACACAGCGCCGCCGAGCCCTGGACGGCCAGCCGTTCGATCGCGTTGAGATGCCCGTCATAGATCCGGCCGACCGAGCCGTCGGCCGCGGCGACCCTGCGCACAAGCGTGAGCTCACGGGCCGCCGGGGGGCGCTCGCAGTCGGTTGCGGTCCAGCCCAGCAGCCCGGCGTCAGCGAGGGCATCGAACGCATCGGCCGGAAAGGAGGGTTCGGGCTCGGCGTCGCGCCCCGGCGCGCCGGCAGCGATCGCCTGCAGGGTGGCGGCGTCCGTGTCTGGTGTGAGGGCAGTGATGGTCACAGCGGCACGGGTTGAGCTACCCATCCTGGCAGGGGCACACTCGCGTGTGAGATCGCCGCCGCGCGGGGTAGGTGTCGAAGATGGCGATCGCCATCCTAGATATCGACGGGACGCTCGTCGACACCAACTATCACCATGCGGTGGCCTGGTTTCGGGCTCTGCAGCGGTCTGACATCACCGTGCCGATCTGGCTGATTCACCGCCATCTCGGGATGGGGGGTGATCAGATCGTCACCGCGCTGTGCGGCGAGGAGACCGAAGCCGCCGGCGGCGATGCGATCCGCGAGGCCGAGGGCGAGGAGTACGCCAGGCTGATCGGGCGAGGTGAGGACGATGCGGCGAGCCCGCGAGCTGATCGTCACCCTGATCGATGCCGGCCACCGTGTCGTGCTCGCCAGTTCGGCCAAGGCGCAGGAGGTAGACCACTACGTTGACCTGCTCGACGTCCGGGATGTCGTCACCGCCTGGACCACCTCGGCGGACGTCGAGCAGACCAAGCCCGCGCCCGACCTCGTTCACGCGGCGCTGCAGCGCTCCGGGGCCCCTGACGAGCGGCCGGTGATCATGGTCGGGGACACCCCGTGGGATATCCAGGCCGCGCAGACGGCAGGCGTCGCCACCCTCGCGGTGGTCACCGGCGGCTTCAGCGCCCAGGAGCTGCGCGAGGCGGGAGCCTGGGCCGTGTATGAGTCAGTCGAAGAGCTCGAGGAGCGTCTGGACGAAACGCCGCTCGGGGTCAGCGCCGACGGCTGAGCGGCGGCGACGCCGAGCGTCGGACGGCTACCGCTGCTCGCGCTCCCGCCGGCGCTGGCGCCTGCGGGTCGGGCCTCGCCAGCGTCCCTGCGGCTGGGTCCGGATCGCCCAGCCGAACTTCGCCAACACGAAGACGAGCACCCCCACCACGAGTACCAAACCGATGATCCACGCCGCTGTCATGCCTCACGCTCCTGATCGCCTGGCCTGACTCTGCCCGCCGAGGATCGAGTTCAAGCATGTCCGGTCCCGGCGGGCAGCGCCCCGGCCAACACCGACGCGTTGGCGGGGGCATAGCCGCACCAGTCATTGTTGAAGTAGGCGTAGATCTCGCCGTGCCGGCGCCATTGGGCGACCCGGCGCGCCCAGGTCGCCAGCTCGGCCCGGGAGTAGTTTCCGCTGCGCCCGCGCGCCCCGTAGTGAAAGCGCAGGAAGCGCCAGTCCGTGGTCGCCTCGGGCTCGGGCAGCGGGCGGCGGGCATCGTGCGCGATGGTCAGCGCGACCCCGTGAGCGCGCAGCGCGTTCAGCACGGGCGAGACGAACCAGCTCGGGTGACGGAACTCGATCGTGTGGCGCCCTGGCGGCAGGGCGGTCAGCCAGCCGTCCAGCCGACCGTCGTCGCGTTGGAAGTTCGGCGGCAGCTGCCACAGAAGCGGTCCGAGCCGCCCCGCCTCGATCAGTGGCTCGAGTCGCTCATACAGCCGCGGAATGCCTTCGGCGAGCGTGGTCAGGCGCTTGATGTGGGTCAGATAACGGCTCGCCTTGACCGCGAAGGTGAAGCCGTCTGGAGTCTGCGCCACCCAGCGCTCGACGCTGGTGCGCGCCGGCAGCCGGTAGAACGTCGTGTTGACCTCGACGGTGTCAAAGCGCTCGGCGTAGAGCTCGAGCCACCGGCGCCGCGGCTCGCGTTGCGGATACAGCCCGCCGCGCCAGTCCTCGTAGTTCCAGCCCGAACAGCCGACGTGAACCGGCTCGCTCATGGCGGCGGCAGTGCTGGCGGCGCAACGGGCACGGGATCTGGGATACCCGGATCAGGCCGGTGTGCGCCGGGGGTGAATCGATCGGGGAGCGGGTAGCCCGGGCTCCGATCGGGCTCGCGGTCTCGGGCCCGAGCTCGTGCGAGCTGGCGGGACACAAGGCCGACCTGATGGTCGCCGTCGAGCCCAAGGCGGAGCTGGTTCGACGCCGCCGGGGGCGCCGGCAAGCCACGCGTCGGCCAGATCGCGCTTGCTTACGACACCAATCGCGAGGCGGCGGTCCAGCGTGCCCACGAGCAGTTTCGCTGGTTCGGGCTGGGCTGGAAGGTCAACGCGGACCTCCCCAGGAGTCGTTCATCGCCCGGGGGCAGGAGACGCTGCTGCCGGCGCTGCGCTCGCGGTAGGGCCGTGCGCCGAGCTGGACTGCGCTCCACTCAATCACCGGCGCCAGACTCTGCGGGCCGCTCGCCCCAGGCGATCCAGGGTCGGGTCAGCACCAGCCAGGCGACGCCGAGCACGAGCAGGGTCACGCACAGGATCCAGCCCAGCGGCGTCGTCTCGATCCCGATGTACTTCAGCCCCGAGGCGTAGATCACGAACGCGATCACGGGCCGGATGTAGCGGTCCGAGACGCTGGAGGAGAGCATCGAGCCGACCAGCACCGCCGGCACGCTGCCGATCACCAATGACCCGGTCACCGACACCTCGACGTGCCCGAACAGCAGCGCCCCGATCGCCGCGGCGAGGGTAAGCGGCACGGCCTGCGTGAGGTCGGTGCCGACCAGCTGACTGGCGCCGATCATCGGGTAGACGAACAGCAGGCCGACGATCATCAGCGAACCCGAGCCGACCGAGGTGACGCCGACGACGACGCCGCCGATCACCCCGAGCGCGAGCGTCAGGGCCGGGCGTGGTGCGACCGCGGTCACGAAGGCGGTGCCGCGCCCGGAGCCGCTACGCCGGTCCAGGACGTAGCGCAGCACCATCGCGGCCGCCCCGATCAGCAGGGCGGCGCCGAGGAACATCTGGATGTTCTTCTCCGCGGCCTTGGCGTGTCCCATCAGGTGCAGCAGGTAGCTGCCCGCGAAGGCGGCGGGCACCGAGCCGATCACCATCCACTTGACCAGCCGGTAGTTGACGGTCCCGGCCCGCATGTGCACGGCGGCGCCGAACGGCCGCATCAGGACCGCGGCCACCAGGTCCGACGAGATCGCCGTCGATGGCTTGATCCCGAACAGCAGGATGAGCATCGGGGTCATCAGCGCGCCGCCGCCGGCGCCCGTCATCCCGACGAGCAGGCCGACGATCGCCGAGCCGAGAACGATGTAGGGATCGATGTGCACGCGGCGGGGGCGGGAACGATCAGGCGATGCGGGGGTTGGCCCCCGGACACGCCGAGCTCGGAGGCTCGCCGGAGAGTAGCCACCCCTCCGGCACCGCCCGCACCTCGCCTCGACGACTGAGCTCAGTCAGGGCGCTGGTCACGGTGGGCCGGCGCGCGGCGACGAGATCAGAGAGGACCGCGTGGGTGAGCCGCAGCGGGATCAGCACGCCGTCGCTGCGGACGCGGCCCCAGCGGCTGGTCAGATGCCAGAAGAGCATGTGCAGCCGCACGTCGACGCGGGCCTGGTGCACGATCGCCATGTTGACCGCGAGCTGGCGGGAGCGTTCGACCGCGCGCCGCAACAAACGCCCAGCCAGCGGCGGGAACTCGGCCAGCCGGCGGACGAACTGCTCGTCGAGCACCGCGAGCCGGGCGGATTTGAGCACGAGCCAGTCGTTGGTCGTGGTGAGGGTTGACCCGTTGGGGCGATACGGCGGGCGCAGGACGTCGCCCTCGCCAAGCAGCTCAGCGCCGAAGCGACGATCGACGCCGACCCGGTGCAGCATCACGCCGTCGAGCACCAGCAGTCCCAGACCGGCGTCCATCGCTGCCACGCGGCGGTCGCGCCACGGCCCGGTCCCGACCCGGATCTCCGGGACGACGACGCTGTCCAGCGCGGCGGCTCGCACGGAGGGCTCGAGCGCCTCGGCAAGCTCGGGATCCTCCTGGAGCAGGTAGCAGAGGTGGGGGGACGGGACGGGCACAGCGGCCATCTCAGCCACTCTGCCAGAGCGTAGCTCCTGTCAGCGGGCGCAGGCGGCGCGGGGGGCCGGGACGGTGCTCGTCGTCAGGTCGGCGATCGCCTGGGCGATCTGCGCCGGACGCTCGAGCGGACCCATATGGCCGGTCGCCTCGAGCTCGAGCAGGCCCGCGGGCACCGGCAGCGACTGCGCGATACGGCGCGCCTGCGCGGGCGGCGTGAGGCGATCGCGGTCACCGCAGACCACGAGCGCCGGCACGGTCAGCTGCGCGACGGCCTTGAACAGGTCCATGTCGGTAAGCGCGACTCCGGCCGCGGCTCGCGCCGCGGGCGCGCTGTCGATCAGCATCTGCTCATAGAACGCGACCATCCCCGCCGTGGCGGCCGGCCCGAACGCCGCGTGGCGGATGATCGCCTGCTGAAGCGGCGTCGAGAACGGCGGGACGCGCAGCCCCGAGCCCATCAACAGCCGGCTGAGCGCCGGATGCTCGAAGCGCTTGGCGAGCTCGCCGAGCAGTAGGTGGCCGGCCACGAGGTTACCCAGGGCGGTGTTGATCAGCGCGGCGGCATGGACGCGCCGGCTGACGTCGTGGCGATCGGCCCGGGCGGCGATCGACATCCCGCCGAGCGAGTGCCCGGCGACGACGCCGAGCTCCCCGTCGGCCAGCGCCGACGCGAGCACCGCTTCGACGTCCTCGCCAAAGCGCTCCAGGGAGTAGTCACCGTCCGCGGCTTCTGCGCTGGCCCCGTGGCCGCGCAGGTCATAGGCCACCGGCGTAAGGCCGGCGTCGACCAGGCGGCGGATGACCGGCCCCCAGAAGCTCAGCCGCTCGGTCCAGCCGTGGGCGAGGATGATGACCGTCCCGCCCCCGGGGCCGAAGCGTCGGCGTGCAGCCGCGTGCCGTCGGCCGAGCTCACGGTCAACGGCCGTCCCCCGAGCGGCGCGCTGAGGGCCGCGTAGCCCTCGTCGCGCTTGAGGCGACCCAGGTGCCGGCGCTGGACCTCGAGGCCGGCGAGCGCGCCGGCGGTGGTGGCGGCGAGTGCGAGGACACGGCGAGTCGGGCGAAGGACCATCGGGGGCAACCCTATCCTCGAGTCGGCCTCTGCGCCCCGAGGGGCGGGCGCTGTCGGTCGGGCAGATCGAGCGCGGTGACCGTGACCTGGCGATCGCCGCCGCCCCGCGGTGCATAGGATGGCGGACGTGCGCATCGGCTTGCTGACCGGAGGGGGCGACTGCCCAGGGCTCAATGCGGTGATCCGGGCCGTGGTGCGCAAGGGCGTGGACGCCCACGGTGACCAGCTCATCGGCTTTCGCAATGGCTGGCGCGGCGTGCTCGACGACGTCGCCGAGGAGCTTTCGATCGAGTCCACGCGCGGGATCCTGCCGCGGGGTGGCACGATCCTCGGCAGCTCGCGCACCAACCCCCGCAAGCGCGAGAACGGCACGGCGCTCGTGCGGGCCACGCTGGCGCGCCACGAGCTCGACGGCCTGATCGCGATCGGCGGCGAGGACACCCTCGGCGCCGCCCATCAGCTCTTGCTGGAGGGCATCAACGTGATCGGGGTGCCCAAGACGATCGACAACGATCTCGGCGCGACCGATCAGACCTTCGGCTTTGACACCGCGCTGCAGATCGCCACCGACGCGATTGACCGGCTGCACACCACCGCCGAGAGCCACCACCGCATCCTCGTGGTCGAGGTGATGGGCCGCAGCGCGGGCTGGATCGCCCTGCACTCCGGGCTGGCCGGTGGCGCTGACGTGATCCTGATCCCCGAGATCCCGTTCGACATCGACGAGGTCTGTGGCCTGATCCGCCGCCGCCACGGTCGCGGGCGCTATTTCTCGATCGTCGTGGTCGCCGAGGGCGCGATGCCCAGACAGGGGACGATGCGCGTCACCGCGGGGCAGGAGGACGAGTTCGGCCATCCCCGGCTGGGCGGAATCGGGCAGCAGCTCGAGCGGGAGATCGAGCAGCGGACCGGGTTTGAGACGCGGGCGACGGTGCTGGGTCACGTTCAGCGCGGCGGGACCCCGACCGCGTTTGACCGCGTGCTCGCCACGCGCCTGGGCCTGGCCGCGATCGATGCCGCCCATGACGGGAGCTGGGGGGCGATGACCGCGTTGCACGCAACGGAGATCCAGCTCGTGCCGCTGGCCGAGGCGGTGGCCGAGGTTCGCCGCGTGCCGGTCGGGGAATACGAACGCTACGGAGTGCTGTTCGGATGAGCCGGCAGCCGTCCTTTCGCCGTGCCCGAACGCCTGAAATCCGACGAGGAGATCCGACTATGCTGAACCGCTTGGCCTCCTTTCATCGCTCCGCCCGCCGATGAGCGCGATCGGCTCCACCTCCGAGCTCGATGAGCTGTGCATCAACACGATCCGCACGCTCTCGATGGACGCCGTCCAGAAGGCCAACTCCGGCCATCCCGGCGCTCCGATGGGCCTCGCGCCGCTGGCCTACACGCTCTACACGCGCATCATGCGCCACAACCCGTCGGACCCGGACTGGATCGACCGCGATCGCTTCGTGCTGTCAGCCGGTCACGCGTCGATGCTGCTGTACTCGATGCTCTACCTCACGGGGTATCCGCTGAGCCTGGAGGACATCAAGAACTTCCGCCAGGTCGGCTCGCCGACCGCCGGGCACCCCGAGCGCAAGTACAGCCCGGGGATCGAGGCGACCACCGGCCCGCTCGGGCAGGGGATCGCGATGTCGGTCGGGCTCGCGCTGGCCGAGCACATGCTCGCCGCACGCTACAACCGTGACGGTCACGACATCGTCGGCCACTACACGTTCGCGGTCGCCTCCGACGGCGACATGCAGGAGGGCATCGCCTCCGAGGCCTCCTCGTTCGCGGGCCACCTCGGCCTGGGCCGGCTGATCGCGTTCTATGACGACAACAAGGTCCAGCTGACCGGACCGACCGACGAGTCGTTCACCGAGGATGTGGCCAGGCGCTATGAGGCCTACGGCTGGCACGTGGAGAACGTCGGCGAGGACCTGTCGCCGGACCGCCTCGAGTCGGCCACCCGGACCGCGATGGCGATCGAGGACCGGCCCTCGCTGATCATCGTGCGCTCGCACATCGGCTACGGCAGTCCCCACAAGCAGGACAGCTACAAGGCCCACGGCTCGGCGCTGGGCGAGGACGAGGTCCGCCTGACCAAGCAGGCCTACGGCTGGGACCCGGACAAGCACTTCTACGTGCCCGAGCAGGCACTCGCGCACTTTCGCGAATGCTGCCCGCGCGGTCGTGAGGTCGAGGCCGAGTGGAGCCGGCGTTTTGACGCCTACCGTCGGGCGTTTCCCGACCAGGCGGCCGAACTGGAGATGATCGACGCGGCGGAGATGCCCGAGGGCTGGGAAGCCGATCTGCCGCGCTTTGATCCCGCCGACGATCCGATCGCGACCCGCAAGGCGTCCGGGGAGGTGATCCAGTGGGCCGCGAAGGCGATCCCGCACCTCGTCGGCGGCTCGGCGGACCTGTCGAGCTCCACCCTGACCACCATCGACGACGGCGGCGACATCCAGACCGGCACGTTCGCCGGGCGCAACATCAACTTCGGCGTGCGCGAGCACGCGATGGGAGCGATCGTCAACGGCCTCGGGCTGCATGGTTTCCGCGCCTTCGGCGGTACGTTCCTGACCTTCTCGGACTACATGAAGGGCGCCCTGCGGCTGTCGGCGCTGATGAAGCTGCCGTCGATCTGGGTCTACACGCATGACTCGATCGGCCTGGGCGAGGACGGCCCGACCCATCAGCCGGTCGAGCAGCTCGCGGGCCTGCGCGCGCTACCCCGGCTCAACGTGGTCCGCCCTGCGGACGCCAACGAGACCGCGCTCGGCTGGCGCTTTGCCCTGCGCAGCACCGAGAACCCGACGGCGTTCGCGCTGTCGCGCCAGAACCTGCCGATCCTCGATCCCGACACCGTCCCCGACGACGCGATCGAGCGCGGCGCCTACGTGCTGCGCGACGCCGAGGGCGGCGAGCCGGAGCTGATCCTGATCGGGACCGGTTCGGAGGTCTCGCTGTGCATCGAGGCGGCCGACGCGCTGGACGGGATACGGGTCCGGGTGGTCAGCATGCCCTGCATGGACAGCTTCACCCACACCGACGAGGCCTATCAGGAGCAGGTCCTGCCGGCGGCCTGCCGGGCCCGGATCGCGGTCGAGGCGGCCAGCCCGTTCGGCTGGGACCGCTGGATCGGGCGCGACGGCGTGTTCGTGGGCATGGAGACGTTCGGCGAGTCCGGCCCGGCGCCCGAGGTGTACGAGCACTTCGGCATCACCGCGCAGCGCGTCGCCGACCTGGGCCGCGCTGCGGTCAAGGCAGCCAAGGAGGCCCAGAACCGATGAGCACGACCGAGACCAACGTCAACCCCAAGCTGCGCGCGCTCGCCCAGGCCGGCACCAGCCCGTGGCTTGACCTGCTGCGCCGGTCGCTGGTGCAGAAGGGCGAGCTGGCGCGGATGGTCGCCGAGGACTCGCTCAAGGGGGTCACCTCGAACCCGTCGATCTTCGAGAAGGCGATCGTCGGCTCCGATGACTACGCCGACGAGCTCGAGGCGATGGCGCGCGAGTCGCTCAGCGCTCAGGAGATGTACGAGCGGATCGCGATCAAGGACGTCCAGATGGCGTGTGACGTCCTGCGTCCGGTCTGGGACGAGACCAACGGTGGGGATGGCTTCGTCTCGCTCGAGGTCGCCCCCGACATCGCGCACGACGAGCAGAGGTCCCTGAACGGCGCGCGTGGCTTCTGGAAGCGGGTCCGACGGCCCAACGTGATGATCAAGATCCCCGGCACCCCCGAGGGCGTTGGCGCGATCGAGCAGGCGATCTATGAAGGCATCAACATCAACGTGACGCTGCTGTTCTCCGTCGAGGCCTACGAGAAGGTGGCCGAGGCCTACCTCAATGGTCTCGAGCGACGCCTGGCCGAGGACAAGCCGCTGAACGTCGCCTCGGTGGCGAGCTTCTTCGTTTCCCGGATCGACACCGCCGCCGACAAGCAGCTGGAGGCGGCCGGCCGCGAGGACCTGTTGGGGACGGCCGCAATCGCCAACGCGCGACGCGCGTATCAGAGCTTTGAGCGGCTCTTCTCCGGCCCACGCTGGGATGCCCTGCGGCACGCCGGGGCGCATCCCCAGCGGCCGCTGTGGGCCTCCACCGGGGTCAAGAACCCGGATTACGCCGACACGATGTACGTCGACGAGCTCGTCGCCCCCCATACCGTCAGCACGATGCCGCTGGAAACGCTGATGGCCGTCGCCGATCACGGCACCGTCTCGGGTCCGACGGCAAAGCACAATCCACAGCAGGCGCTTGACGCGCTCGCGCAGGCCGGCGTCGACCTCGCAGCGATCACCGACCAGCTGCTGATCGACGGGGTGAAACAGTTCGAGGAGGCGATGAACCGTCTTCTCGCCGGGATCGAGGAGCGCCGCCAGGGCGTCATCACGGGTCGCCCCGCGACGATCGAGTCCCGCCTGCCGGGCGAGCTGGCTGACGCGGTCGCGGCGCGGGTCAGCGCCGCCACCGAGCAGGACGTCGCCCGGCGGATCTGGCGCAAGGACCCCACGTTGTGGGGGGGCACCACGGACACCCCGGAGCTCGGCGACCGCCTCGGTTGGCTGACCGTGTCGGCGACGATGCTCGAGCACATCGGCGCGTTGCACGAGCTCGTGGCCGAGTGCCGGGACGCCGTCTACACCGACGCGGTCCTGCTCGGGATGGGCGGCTCGTCGCTGGGCCCCGAGGTGCTGCGCCGGTCCTTTGGGGCGATCCCGGAGGGCCTGCGCCTGCAGGTGCTGGATTCGACCCATCCCGACGAGATCGCCGCCGTGCAGGCGTCGATCGACATCGCCAGGACGGTGTTCGTCGTCTCCTCCAAGTCAGGGGGAACGGTCGAGACCCTGTCGCACTACCACCATTTCCGGCAGTTCGCCGGGCCCGAGCAGTTCGTGGTCGTCACCGATCCGGGCAGTCCGCTGGACACCCTGGCCCAGACCGACGGCCTGCGACGCACGTTCCGCAACCCGCCCGACATCGGCGGGCGCTACTCGGTCATGTCCTACTTCGGCCTGGTGCCGGCAGCCCTGATGGGGATCAACCTCGAGGCGCTGCTGCACGGCTGCCAGACCGCCGAGCAGACCTGTGCGCACTACGACTCCACCGAGAGCAACGCCGGCCTGTGGCTCGGCGTGACCCTCGGCGAGCTGGCCCGGCACGGCCGCGACAAGCTGAGCTTCGTGGTCTCGCCCCCGATCGAGAGCTTCGGGCTCTGGGTCGAGCAGCTGATCGCCGAGTCGACCGGCAAGCAGGGTCGCGGGATGCTCCCCGTCGCCGACGAGCCGCTCGGCGCTCCCGAGGATTACGGTGACGACCGGGTGTTCATCTACCTGCGCAACGCCGACGACCCGGTCTCCGAGCTCGATGATGCGGTCGCCGCGCTCGCCGACGCCGGCCAGCCCACGATCACCGTCGCCACCCATGGAGCCGCCGATCTGGGCCGGGTCTTCTTCCTGGCCGAGTTCGCGGTCGCGGTCGCCGGTTGGGCGCTGGAGATCAACCCCTTCGATCAGCCCAACGTGCAGGAGGCCAAGGACGCGACCAAGCGGGTGCTTGCCTCTGGCTCTGAGCCGCAGATCGCCTCGGCAACCGACGAGGCTCTGGGCGAGCTGCTGTTCGACGCCGGTCCGCCGCACTACGTTGCGGTGATGGGATATCTGGCCGCCTCTGACGATCTCGACGCGGCGATCGCCGAGCTGCGCAGCGCGATCCGCTACAAGACCCGCGCGGCGGTGACCTTTGGCTATGGGCCGCGGTTTCTGCACTCGACCGGGCAGCTGCACAAGGGGGGACCCCCGACCGGGCGCTTCCTGCAGCTGACCGATGAGCCGCATAGCGATGAGAGCATCCCCGGTGCGGACTACTCCTTCGCGACCCTGATCGGCGCGCAGTCCGCCGGCGATCTGCAGACCCTGCGAGCTCACGAGCTGCCGTCGCAGCGAATCGTCCTGCCGGGCGATCCGGCAGCCGCGGTACGTCAGCTGGCGCAGCGCATCAACGGGTTGCCGCAGGGAGCGTGAGGAGCGCTCGCGCCGTTTGCATGAGTCCACGACGTCGGGGAGGTAGCTGTGCAGATCGGATTTGTCGGGCTGGGCAAGATGGGCGGGAACATGGTGACCCGGATTCACCGAAACTCAGACCACAGCGTGGTCGCCTTTGACTTCAACGCCGACGCGGTCAAGGCGGCGCAGGAGCACGGCGCGGCCGCCGCAAGCTCACTGGAGGACCTCGTCGGCCAGCTCTCCACGCCGCGTGCGGTGTGGATCATGGTTCCGTCGGGCAAGGCGACCGAGGAGACGATCGAGAAGCTGCTCGAGATGCTCTCCGATGGCGACCTGATCGTCGATGGCGGCAACTCCAAGTGGACTGACTCGATCGCCCACCAGGCCAAGTGCGCCGCGTCAGGCGTGCACTTCCTGGACGTCGGCACGAGTGGCGGCGTGTGGGGGCTTGAGATCGGTTACTGCATGATGGTCGGCGGCGAGGACGAGTCGGTGGCGGCGCTCAAGCCGATCCTCGACGTGCTGGCGCCCCCCGAGGGTTGGGGTCACATGGGCGGCCCGGGCTCCGGGCACTTCGTCAAGATGGTCCACAACGGGATCGAGTACGGGCTCATGCAGGCCTACGCCGAGGGCTTCGCGCTGATGCACAAGTCCGAGTACGGGCTGGACTGCGAGGTGATCGCCAAGCTGTGGAGCCAGGGGTCGGTGATCCGCTCGTGGCTGCTGGAGCTCGCCGCCAAGGCCTTCGAGGTCGACGGCAACGATCTCGCCAATCTCGAGGGCTGGGTCGAGGATTCGGGCGAGGGCCGCTGGACGCTGGATGCGGGGATCGTCCACGACATCCCGATGCCGACGCTGGCGGCGGCGCTGTTCGCGCGCTTCAGCTCGCGTGGTGACGGCGACTACGCCGCCCGGATGACCGCGGCGCTGCGCAACCAGTTCGGCGGCCACGCGGTCAAGACGGCGCCCAAGGTCTGATCGGATCGTGTCCACGCTCAGCGCTGCGGAAGAGGAGAACCCGCTCGTCGAGGGTCTCGAGCGCCTGCCCGTCCATCCCACCTCACTGGTCATCTTCGGGGCCACCGGAGACCTCGCGCACCGCAAGCTGCTGCCCGCGCTCTACAACCTCGCCCACGAGGGCCAGCTGCCGGAACGCTTCGAGATGGTGGGCGTGGGCCGTCGCGACCAGGAGCACGAGGACTTCCGCGATGCCGCCCTGGACTCGATCCAGTCCTACTCGCGGCGCACGCCCGACGAGGCGGTCCTCAACGGGCTGCTCGACGACATGCGCTACGTGCAGGGCTCGTTTGACGACGACGAGGTCTACACCGAGTTGCGGCGCACCCTGGAGGAGTTCGACGCGCAGGCCGGCATGCGCCTGGACCGGGTGTTCTATCTGTCGACCGCGCCGGAGTTCTTCCCCCTGATCGCCGGCAGGCTCGGCTCGGCCGGACTCAACGACGTTCCCGACGCTGAGGTGCGGATCGTGATCGAGAAGCCGTTCGGCTATGACCTCGCGTCGGCCCGCCGGCTCAACGCCGAGCTGCTGGAGGTCTTCGAGGAGCCGCAGATCTTCCGGATCGATCACTACCTGGGCAAGGAGACCGTCCAGAACCTGATGGCGCTGCGCTTCGCCAACGCGTTGTTTGAGCCGGTGTGGAACCGCAACTTCATCGATCACGTCCAGATCACCGCCGCCGAGGACATCGGGATCGGCGGCCGCGCCGGCTACTACGAGGGGGCCGGCGCGCTGCGCGACCTGGTCCAGAACCACATGCTGCAGTTGCTCGCCCTGCTGGCGATGGAGCCGCCGACCGCGTTCAACGCCGACCGGCTGCGCGACGAGAAGCTCAAGGTGCTCGAGGCGATCGTGCCGCCCGCGGTGCAGGACGTCGATCAGATGGCGCTCCGCGCCCAGTACGCGGCCGGCGTGGTGGGCGGCAACAAGGTCCCGGCCTATCTGGACGAGAACGGAGTCGCCGACGCGTCGCGGACGCCGACCTACGCCGCACTGCGCCTGTATGTCTCCAACTGGCGCTGGGCCGGGGTTCCGTTCTACCTGCGGACGGGCAAGCACCTGGCCCGCAAGCTGACCGAGATCGCGGTCATCCTCAAGCCGGTCCCGCACATCGCCTTTCAGACCTCGGGCTCGGTTGGGATCCAGGCCAATCAGATCGTCTTCACGCTGCAGCCCGACGAGGGCGTGTCGGTGTCGATCGGGGCCAAGATCCCGGGATCGCGGATGCGGATCCGACCGGTCAACATGGAGTTTCGCTACGGGACCTCGTTCCTGTCAGAGTCCCCGGAGGCCTACGAGCGGCTGATCCTCGATGCGATGCACGGCGACGCCACGCTGTTCACCCGCAACGATGAGATCGAGGCTCTGTGGGGGATCGTCGACCCGATCCTCGCCGCCTGGGAGGCCGACACCACCAGTCCAGTGGCGCAGTACGAGTCCGGGACGGGGGGTCCTGTCGAAGCCAACGCGCTGCTGGGGCCGGGCGAGGTCTGGAGGCGCCTGTGAGCGAAGATGTCTGGTCGGCCCAGGCCACCAATCCGGACGCGATCGAAGCTGCCCTGCGCGACCTGTTGCGTCGCCGCCATGCCGAGTCAGAGCATCTCGCCCCGGCGCGCGTGCTCAACCTCGTGGTGATCCTCGACCGTGACTGGAAGGGCGAGATCTCCAACCGCCTGGAGCGGGTCGGGCGCTATCACGCGTCGCGCACCGTGGTCTGCGTGGTCGAGACGGGTCGCACGACGCTCGACGCCAGCGCGACGGTCACCTACGAGGACCCGGGGCCCGCCAAGCTGGGGGTGATGCGCGAGCTGGTCGAGATCGAGCTCGGCCCCGGCCATCTGGACGCGCTGCAGACGATCGTCGATCCGGTGCTCGCCTCCGAGATGCCAACCGTGGTCTGGTCCCCGCACGGGTACGACGACGCCGTGCGCGGCTTGCTGCCGCTGATCGACGTCCTGCTGCTCGACTCCGACGACCCGGCGGACCCGGCCGAGGCGTTCGCCCGCGCCACCGGCCTGTGCTCTGACGTCTACGTCGTCGACCTCGCGTGGCTGCGCACCACCCCGTGGCGCGAGCGGCTGGCCGCGAGCTTTGACCTGCGCAGCCGGCTGGGGTACCTGTCCCGGGTCGGCGAGCTCGAGGTTCGCCACCAGGAGACCTCGACCGCCAGCGCGCTGCTGCTGGCCGGGTGGCTGGCCTCCCGGCTTGACTGGGAGCGGACTCCGGTGGACCAGCGTGCCGACGGCGACCTCGCCGGCGCGGTCGGTCGCGACGGCGGGTCGGTGACCGTCCGTCTGCAGGCCGAGCCCCAGCACGCCCCGGGTCTGGGGGGCGTGACGGTCAGCTGCGTGGACGGCCCTGAGCTGTCACTGCAGCGCGGCGAGGGGGGGCTGGACGCGCGCGAGGTGACGCCCGGCGGCGTGGAGCGGGTGTGGAAGATCCTCGGCGCCTCGCGTGGTGAGGGCGGAATCCTCGGCGAGGGCGTGCGCCAGGCGCTGCTGCGCGACCCCACCTATCCCCCGGCCCTGTTCGCCGCTCAGGAGCTCTGCCCGCGATGAGCGTGAGCTTCGAGATCGTCGAGCATCCGGCTCGAGCCTGCGCTGCCCTGATGGTGGGCGCAGCCACGCGCGGCGGCAGCATCGTGCTCGCCGGAGGGTCAACGCCCCGGGCCGCCTACGAGCATTTCGTCTCCGCTGTCTCCGCGGTGGGGGTCGACCTCGGCGAGACGACGTTCTGGATCGGCGACGAGCGCTGCGTCGAGCCCGATGACGACCGGTCCAACTACGAGATGATCCAGGGCGCGCTGATTGAGCCGCTCGCCGGTGTCACCCCGGTTCATGTCGAGCGCATCCACGGTGAGCTCGGACCGGATGCGGGCGCCGAGGACTACGAGTGTCGCCTGCACGCGGCGGGGCCGCCGAGCTTCGATCTCGTCCTGCTCGGGATCGGCCCCGACGGCCACACCGCCTCGCTGTTTCCCGAGCAGCCATCGCTGTCGGTTCGCGATCGGCTGGTCGTCGGCGTGCCCGAGGCCGGTCTGGAGCCGTTCGTTCCCCGGGTCTCGTTGACCCTCCCGGCGCTGACCTCGGCTCGGCATGTCGTCGTCCTGGCGCAGGGCAGTGGCAAGGCCGATGCGATCGCCGAGGCGTTCGGGACCGGGGCGCAGGCCGGCCCGCGCATCCCGGCCTCGATGCTCGCACCCGACGCGAAGCTGATCACGGTGCTGATCGACCCGGAGGCCGCGGCCGGCCTGGGCGAGCCGGGGGGGACAGCGTGAGTCGCGAGGTCATTGGCGTCGACCTCGGCGGGACGAAGGTCGCGGTGGCGAGACTCAGCGCCAGCCGCCTGTCGATCTCGGCGATCAAACCGACCGAACGCTCTGACTCCGGCGCCCTGCTCGACCAGGTGGCCGAGATGGTCCAGTCCATGCGCGGAGATCAGCTCGACGGGGTCGGGATCGGGGTCCCCTCGATCGTCGATTTCGCCACTGGGCGCGTGGTGTCCTCGGTCAACATCCCGCTGGCCGACGTGCCGCTGCGCGAGGTCCTGAGCGACAAGCTCGGGGTGCCGGTGTTCGTGGACAACGACGCCACCGTGGCGGCGCTGGCCGAGGCCCACGACGAGCAGCTGCGGATGGTCGCCCGTGACCTCGTGATGCTCACCGTCGGCACGGGGATCGGGGGCGGCTTCGTGCTCGGCGGCCGCATCTACCGCGGCGCGACCGGCGGCGCGGGAGAGCTCGGCCACACCCTGATCGCCGCCGACCTGCGGGACGGCGCCGGCGCTCCGGCGCCGACCCGCTTTCCCCAGGAGGGCTCGCTGGAGCGCGAGGCGGCGGGCCACGCGCTGGACGCGCTGGCGCAGCACTGCGCCGCCGCCCACCCGGACTCCAAGCTGGGCCGCCTCGCCGCCGGCGGCCAGAAGGTGAGCGGCGTCGAGGCGGTCGACGCGGCGCACGAGGGCGACGAGCTCGCCGCCGAGACCGTGCGCTGGTGGGCCCAGCGGATGGGCATCGGGATCGCCAACGCGATCAACATCTTCGACCCCGAGGAGGTGGTGATCGGCGGCGGCGCCGCCCGCGCCGGCGAGCTCCTGCTCGGACCCGCGCGCGAGGTGGCGGCCGGCTTCGTCGTGCCCGGACTCGGGCGCCGCACGCTGATCCGCGTCGCCCGTCACGGGGTGCGGGCCGGGGTCCTCGGCGCCGCCTTGCTCGCCGTGCATGAGCTGGCCGAGGCGCCCGCTCCCGCCCCCACGGAGGCCACCCCATGATCGTCGCCTGCGGCTTTGACCACGCCGGCTTCCCGCTTCGCGACCGGCTGCTGGCGCAAATCGAGATGCTCGGTCACGAGGTGCTCGACCTCGGCACCGACGACGGGACGCCGATCGATTACCCCGATAAGGCTCTGGAGGTCGGTCAGGCGATCGTCACGGGGCAGGCGCAGCGCGGCGTCATCGTCTGCGGCTCGGGCGCCGGGGTGTCGGTGGCGGCGGGCAAGATCGACGGGATTCGCGCGGCGACGATCCACGACACCTACACCGCGCACCAGGCGGTCGAGCACGACGACGTCAACGTGCTCTGCCTCGGGGGCCGCGTGATCGGCGTGGAGGTCGCGGCCGAGATCGTCACCGCGTTCCTGGGCGCGGTGACCTCCGACGAGGAACGCCACGTCCGGCGCCGGGCCAAGATCCAGGAGATCGAGCGCACCGGCGGCGAGATCGAGCATTTGTAGTGGCCGACCGCGAGCCCCTCGTCGTCGTGCGCCACGGCGAGACGGAGTGGAGCGCCGACGGACGTCACACCGGCACCACCGACATCCCGCTTACCCCGGCCGGACGGGAGGCCGCGGCGGCACTGGCCCCGCGACTGCGCGATCAGGATTACGCGCTCGTGCTCTGCAGCCCGCTGATCCGCGCGCGGGAGACATGCGAGCTGGCGGGATTCGGGGCCGTCGCCCAGCCCTGTCCGGACCTCGTGGAGTGGGACTACGGTGACTACGACGGGCTGACCACAGCACAGATTCGTGAGCTTGATCGCGACTGGAACCTGTGGCGTGACGGCTGCCCGGACGGCGAGATGCTCGCCGAGGTCGGCGCCCGGGTGGACCGGGTGCTCGAGCGCTTTGCGGCCACCGACGGGCCCGGGATCGCCTTCGCCCACGGGCATCTCCTGCGCGTGCTGACCGCGCGCTGGCTGGCCATGGAGCCGGCCGCGGGCGCTCACTTCAAGCTCGCCGCGGCCGGGATCGGGCGGCTGGGCTGGGAGCGCGAGACGCGGGTCATCGACCAGTGGAACGCGTAACGGTCAGGCCGCGGGGCGCCGGGTCGACCTGCCGGTTGCCGAGGCGACTTAGAGTCACACCCGATTCTGGCCGGGCGCCACTTACGCGGCGGCCCCGGGGGACGTACGCTGGGCGGGCATGGAGAACTCATTGACGACATCCCCGGGCCCGGCGATCGAGGTGCGCGACCTGCGCCGGAGCTACGGCACGGTGCACGCCGTCCGCGGGGTCAGCTTCGAGGTCGCGCGGGGCGAGGTGTTCTGCCTGCTGGGCCCCAACGGGGCCGGCAAGACGACGATCGTCGAGATCCTCGAGGGGTACCGCACACGCAGCGGCGGCGAGGTCAGCGTGCTCGGGATCGATCCGGCCACCGGGGCCCGCGAGCTGCGCGAGCAGGTCGGCATCGTGCTGCAGCAGTGCGGGGTGCAGAGCGATCTCACCGTCACCGAGCTGGTGGAGATGTACGGGCGCTACCACGTCCGCCGGCGCGGTGTCGACGAGGTGCTCGAGCTCGTGGAGCTCAGCGAGAAGCGTGACGTCCGCGCCAAGGCCCTATCGGGCGGCCAGCGGCGGCGGCTGGACCTCGCGCTCGCGCTCGTCGGTGAGCCCGAGCTGATCTTCCTGGACGAGCCGACCACCGGCTTTGATCCCGCCGCCCGGCGCCACGCCTGGGAGACGATCCGCTCGCTGTGCTCACTGGGCAAGACGGTGTTCCTGACCACCCACTTCATGGACGAGGCCCAGTACCTGGCCGACCGGGTGGCGGTCATGCGCGACGGGGAGATCATCGCGCTCGGCCGGCCCGACGAGCTCGGGGGCCGTGACGCGCGTCCGGCGGAGATCCGCTTCTCGCTGCCGGCGGGGCTCGCGCCGGGTGACCTGCCGTCGCTGCCGGTGGAGCGCCGCTCAGTGGATGAGGGCCGGATCGTTTTCGAGACGCGCGAGCCGGTGCGGGCCGTCCACCAGCTGACCGGCTGGGCGTTGGAGCGCGGCGTCACGCTCGGGCACTTCTCGGTCACGCAACCGTCACTGGAGGACATCTATCTCGAGCTCACCGGCTCGACCGGCGCAACCGGGGCCGGGGAGGAGAATCAGGCAGGTCAGGAGGTCACAGCATGAGCACCCCCAGATCACGCACTCCCGGGTCGAGTCTGAGGCGCGACCTCGGCCTGGTCGGCTGGCAGATCCGCTACGAGCAGCGTTCCTACTGGCGCGACCGCGGGCGCGGCATCTTCACCTTCGCCTTCCCGATCATGTTCCTGGTCATCTTCGCCAGCCTCGACAAGGGCCAGCACATCGCCAGCCGGGGCGGGATCCCCTACGACGACTTCTTCGTGCCGGGAATCCTCGCCTACGGCGTGATCGCCACGACCTTCGTCAACCTGGCGATCAGCACCGCGATCCTGCGCGATGAGGGCGTGCTCAAGCGGATGCAGGGCACGCCGCTGCCTCGGTGGGCATATGCCGCCGCGCGGATCGGATCGACGTTCCTGATCATGGCGGCGATGGCGGTGGTGGTGATCGGTCTCGGGGCCTCGGTGTGGGGACTGAGCTTCCGGCTCGGCGCGCTGCCTGGGCTGGTCGTGACCCTGCTGCTGGGGACGGCCGCGTTCACCGCGATCGGCATCGGCGTCACCCGCTTTATCCCCAACGCCGAGGCCGGACCTGTGGTGGTCAACCTCGCCGTGCTGCCACTCACCTTCATCTCCAACGTCTGGTTCCCGACCGACTCGATGCCGACCGTCCTCAAGGACATCGCCGGGGTGTTCCCGATCAAGGCGCTGGCCAGTGGCCTGCAGTACGCGTTCGATCCTCGCCACGGCGGCGCCGGCTTCAGCGCCACCGACCTGCGGACGCTGGCGATCTGGACGGTGATCGGCGTGGCGCTGATGCTGCGCTTCCTGCGCAGTCCCCAGGGCGAGGTGGCATGACCGACGCAGCCGGCGCGCGGAGCGCCGCGCCGGTCGGGCGACGGTGCGCTTGCGGGTCGCGCGCACGGTGTACGTCAGTGCGGCTGAGAGGATTCGAACCTCCACGCCCGTGAGGGCACGGCGACCTGAACGCCGCGTGTATACCAGTTTCACCACAGCCGCTGGTGGCCCTGGAACTTAGCAAGTGGGGGCGCGGTCAGCACACGCGGATCGTCCGGCGCAGCAGCGTCCGACGGCGGTGACGGACGACGACCAGCACGTCGCCCGGGAACCCGACCGCGCTAAGCTCTTTGCCGCCGTGCGACGCTTGGCCTTGGGCCGTGCCGAGCTGGCTCCCGCGCCGCTATCGTCCAGGGGACTAGGACGCCGCCCTCTCACGGCGGAAACCCGGGTTCGAATCCCGGTAGCGGTACTTCGAAAGCCCCGCAAAGCGCGGGGGTTTCTCGTGTCTAGTGGCCAATCGGGACCCAATTTGGGACCCCGGTGCAGAAACCGGGGACCCGGGCGGGCCGGTTCCGTCCGTCGATCGGGGTTGTGATGACCGGGCGCGATGCCAGAATGCGCTCGGCGGATTTTGCATTTTGGCCCCTGGCATCTCGCGATGGATGACACCGAGCTCCTTACCGTTTCGCAGGTCGCGGAAGCCCTGAGCGCTTCCAGCCAGACGATCCGGAACTGGATTCGTGGCGACCAGCTGCGGGCGGTACGCATCGGCGGCCGGTTCCTCATCCCGCTCGGTGAGGTCGAGCGGCTGCGCGGCGATGTGTCTGTGATGCGCGGCGAGAGCCCGTGGGATATCGGGTCCGCCGGGCCGGCTCCGGCGCTGCCTCGCGCGGTCGAGCCCAGTGCTGATGCGGATCGCGCGGAAGGACTGCTCGGAGGGTGACGCTCGACTCGGAGCACGCCTTCCAGGAGGCGCGGGAATCATGGCGAGCCGCGCTTCGCGAGCACGTGCTCGCGGCGCCCGACTCCGGCTTCAGCGCGCGGATACGCGATCTCGCCGCTGCTGCCGCGCAGCGCGCCGCGGCGTGTGAGGCGGCCTACAAGGACGGCTTCGAGTGGCCGGCGGCCCGAGGCGGAGCCAAGCCGCCTTACGAGCTACAGCCCGGCACAGGTCGTCGCGGACCGGACGAGCTGTGGGCTCGGTTCGATGAGGCAGTAGCTGAGCTTGACCGCGTCAGCGAGGGCCGAAGCATCCGAGCGGTTGGCCGGGCGTACGCAGAGCTCGCTGACGTCGCCGTGGCGCTCGCCGATACGGTCGAGCGCGGAGATCGGGCCAGTGGACTGCTGCCTCCGATCCCAGGCAGGCGACGCCGGTCCACGTAGATCAAGCGGTAACGGCAGTTGCGGTCGACGACCCTGGCGACGCAAAGCATCCGGTCATTCCTTCGGGTTGCGCAGATGCAGAACTCGGTCGGAGAGTTCCTGTTCGGTCCAGCGTTTGGCTCTCAGGCGGCCCAGCAGCCGCTGGAACTGATCCTCCGGCATGCTGGGGACGTGGGCCTGTAGCCAGTTGGCTCCGATGACCTGTGGAAATTCGGGCTCGTCGGCAAATCGGATCAAGTTGCCGTCGGCGCAAAGACGACACGCCTTGATCATCAGATCCGTACCGGGGACCGCGACGTCGGCGATCAGCCGGATCTGAAGTCGCTCAGGCGCATGGGTGAACATGTTCCCGCGGCCGCCGGCCTCGCAGTCCGCTCCGACGGTGTGACCACCATTCGGCCCAGGAGGATCAAGCCGGCGGTGCCACAGCTCCCGGGTCTCGACCTCGCCTGTTACGAAGAGGTCACCGGTTTCGCTCTCTGTCCAAACCGCGCCAGTTGCTCCGGTGACGAGGTAGGCGGTCGCGCTGGGAGATGACCGTGTGGCGAGCGCGAGCTTGATCGCGTCCCATGCGCCTTCGAAGATCTTGTCGCGCGTGCGGTCTCGGGACAGCTTGCACTCGACGAGTCCCGTAAGGGGTCCGCCCGATTGCGCCCTAACGATGATGTCGACCGGACCCACCCCCTGGAACTCCGGGATCGGGACATGCCGCTCTGCCACCACCGTCGCGCCGGAGGTGTGCCTCAAGCTGGTGACGAGATGCTCGCGCATCCGCGTCTCGCTCGCCGGCACCCTGTCGCAAAGATCCAGCGCGAGCATGCGAGCCGCGAGTTCCACGGCCGCGGCGATGTCCTCATCCGCCGTTGCCGGTGGATCGTTTTCGACGTCCGCCTCCACGTCCCGCGGAGCGTGGCTCTGTAGCCAGCGCAGCGCCGTTGCGTTCTCCTCGTCGCGATCGCCGTCGGCAAGGCACAGTTCGATGCGCTCGAGAAGCAATCGCATATAGGTCCGGTGCTCGTTCCACCCTTCATCGCTATCGCTGAAGCCGCCATAGTCCACGAAGCGCTCGCTCCTGGCCTCCCCGAATAGTGCTGTCCTCAGCATGGTGAGCGACGACGGCAGTTGGCGATCGTGGCGCCAGCGCTCCTCGACCGAATACGTCACGGTCTGCACAGGCAGCACCCCGCCCCAGATCGTGTAGCCGTCGAAGGCGTTCGCGAATCGAAGTAGTTCGTCGTCCGTGGCGGTCACCACATCCAGGGACGGTGTCCTGGGTGAGCTCGGCATTGTTCCTGTTGGTCAAGGCGTTCCCTTCTTGTCAGCAAGCGCCTCCGGAGTGAGGCTACGTGACTCTCGTAACTCGTCGATGGCGCCCAACATACGGCGCGCGATTCCGTCCCGGTCCTGCCAATGCGTTCGCTCGGGGTCCATGTCGGGCGACGGTGCGGGGATCCCGCCGTAGCTCTTGGTGCCGAGTCCTCCCGCGAACGGAAGCGAAAGATGGAGCGCCTTCGCGCGACGTTTCAGCGGGGTCGTGAGGTAGCCGCTCAGCTCGCGCGGGGTGATCCCGAGCGCCTGGGCGAGCTGCAATGAATCGACGACGCGCTCATTTGCGAGCAGCCGGAACAGGACGCCTGCCCGACCTAGGACTTCATCGCCAAGGTCGGCAACGTACCGCTGGCACGTCTTGTTGTCGTAGTTGGCTGAGAGAGATTCATCCTCCAGAGATTCGAGATGCCGGAGCTCGTCTGCTAGGTACGGAGCGATCGCTCGAGCAAGCAGTCGAAGTGTCTCCTCAGCGGAAAAGGGGCGTTCCGTCATGTGTCTATGTTAGCACGCACAGACACACAGAGGAGATGAAATGAAAGGGCACAGGCTGTTGGCCGAAGTAAACATTGTCCGAGCCGTCCTTGGCATGCCGCCGCTGGGACGGATCAAAATCGTTGGTCATGTTCGCAACTGCGGACAGTGCACCATCCGTCATGCGGCGGGGTGCGGTGCAGCATCAGGTGTGGATCCGGCATGGACCCGATCCCTGACGCTCAAGTTCTTCGACGAGAAGGCCACCCGCGACGCCGGAGGTGCGCTTGGCCGGCCTTTCAACGAGACCAGCTGCGAAGTGCTCGCCCCCGATGCCATCTCCAGCCTCGACATCGCCACTCACTTCGGGCTGGTCTTCGTTGACCCGGAGGGGTATCTGCGAGGCTGGATAGAGCCCTCTGACGCCGATCCACACGTCTGGGATCTGCACCTGATGCCGGGGCAGGACTACCCGCCAGGTCACGCTCCTCACGGCTACCACACCGCCTACGTGTAGCCCGAACCAATAGACGGCTCGCATGCCGCGAACTGCGCGAGCCGCTGGCCCAGTCGCCGAGCGCCTTCGGCGCCTCAAACGCACGAATGCCGTCCTGCCGCTTCGCGTCGCTGCGCTCCGCTCTCCGCACACAGTTTCACTATCCGATGCACCGTCTACAACGTATACGTGGGACGGCGAGGACGGCAGCGGGAACAGAGAGCCCAAGAGCGCGCTCGGGCGCCGCGGGACCGGATGGCCCGAGTCCAGGTGAGCGACGAGACCTGGGCGGCATATCGCGCGGCGCTCGGGACCACCCCCGTCAGCGTCGCGTTGGGCAAGCTCGTCGAACGTGAAGTCGCGAGCCATCGCCGGCGAACCGCCGCCGACGCGAATGGAATCCACGAGGCTGTCGAGGACGCTCGCACGGTTGCACAAGAGCTGGCTGTGCTCATCTCGCGGTTGGAGCCGACAACGGAGCCAACACGCGGCGACGCCGGCCGGCCCGTGCCGCGAGCCGAGGCGCTGTTCGAATAGCGGTCCGCTCCAAACGCGCGGCTCTAGAGTGGGAGGCCGGTCGCGCCTCGCTGTCGAATACCTTTCCTGAATGGTGCAACGCGGCGCATACCCCGCCGACCGAGCCGCAGCGCTCTCCGGGGTCCCGGTCTCGACTGTCCACTGGTGGGCTCGGCACGACGTGCTGGTACCCAGCATTTCGGCTCAGCGCGTCAAGTTCTGGTCGTACCCCGACCTCATGGGGCTGCGGATCATCTATTGGCTGCGCCAGGTCAAGGAGACGCCGGATGGAGCGGCCGTGCCGCGGACGACAATGCCAGCTGTCAGACGCGCGCTCGAACAGCTCGCGGAACTCGACCTCCGGCTGTGGAGCGACGAGACCGGTCCGACTGTGCGGGTCGACCGGGGGGGCAACGTCCACGTCCTTTCGACGCCGGACCCTGAAGCGTCGAACCGTCAGCGTGCTCTCGACCTGGGCCAAGAGGACCTGCTCGATGTCACTGAGCCGTTCAGCAGTTTGGAAGGCTCGCGCGGACCCGATCTCGTACGCCCGCGCCCGTTGCTACGAATCGTCCCTGGCAAGCTCGGCGGCTCTCCACACGTCGTTCACACGAGGCTGGAGTCGCAGGCCATCGGCGCGCTCGCCAACAGCGGCCTTCCGGAGGTGAAGATCTACCGCTTGTATCCAGACGTCGAGCCGCGGGCGATCGACGACGCGCTCGACCTGGAACGTCAGCTCGAGCAGAATCTGCGGCCAGCGCTAGCCGCCTGAACTCGGGAGCTGGCCGCCCATGCCACGGCTCTTCGCGCTCGACCAGAACTTCCCGGACCCGATCGTGGCTGTGCTCTCGGACTTCCAGGAGGACGCGAGCTTGGTCCGAGTCGACCGGATCGATGCACGAATGGCGAATCTGGAGGATTGGGAGCTACTGCTCGCGCTGCACCACCACACGTCACCGTGGGACGGCCTCATCACCACCGACAGCAGCATGCTGAACCAGGCGCCAGAACTCGCCGCTCTGATGCAGACGAGGTTGACGCTCGTCGTGGCGGTTGAATCGGGGCACAACCCGGTCAAGGCATCGGGACTTCTGTTCGCCTACCTCAGTGGGATCTGTAAGCGCACGCTCCGGGACACGCCGCAGGTCTGGACCCTCAACGCCGTGAGCAGACCGCACCTCGAGCCGTGGGATCTCCTGAAGCGATACGCGGAGCACAACGACCGCGCAGTCAACGACCTCTGGGCTGAGTTCAAGCTGACGCCGGAGCAGCTCGCCCGAAACCCGCTTGCCCCAGATTAGAGAGGCGATGCTCGCCGCGCGTGGCCTTTGGTTCCT
>JAABUZ0100001997.1_pt1 | contig 35727 bp, 36 predicted proteins | sample 5562091 | NCBI WGS metagenome assembly JAABUZ01 (sample SAMN12813069, study PRJNA571459) | rock metagenome | isolation source: Antarctica rocks | place: Antarctica: Victoria Land, Linnaeus Terrace sud | collected 2015-12-21 | reverse complement strand
GAGTAATTAGATGAGATTTCAATGTATGAAAACATTGCAGAAAGTGTAAATCTTTCATAATGTCAAAGACTGAGCTAAATTAAAGATGCTATCAATATAAAAGACTGATATTATTATTATTACTTTGATAGAATCTAGATACAAGACAATACATCAAATAATGTACAAGATGAAAGACAAAGAGTGAAAGAAAAGAATGAGAACTCAACTTTTATATATATGAATCGAGCAGAATCAAGACTAAACAATAGTTTTATGACTTAAGATTGCAAAGATTCGCGCATACAACTGAGATGATCAAAACAAAATTGCTGAAACTAAATTAAGATGATGATAATTAAATTGATGACTTAATTTATTGAACTGCAAAACAGGTTCAATGAATCAAAATTATTTAAAACATCAACGATTTATGTTTTAAATTGAGTTAATGATCTGACATCATGATATTGATCATATAAATATCATATATGACTATAGATTTCAACTAAATTTGATGAAAATCAATGTTACTTTTGCAGACTGATTTCATCAAGATAGTCGTTTCTTTCGCTTCATTGACTCACTACAACTATTTCAACTATGATTGCATATGTTACAGAATTACAAGATTGATACATCTTTAATTCATAATATGTTCATAGAAAAGATCAAGTATCAGAAGTGAAAGAAAAATGATGCAATAATGTTATTAAATGTGTTTAATTGAATATTAAATGACAATACATAAGTCTTGATAAAAGAGAAACTAAACATGTACTTATGACATCAGAGAAATGACTTAAATCTTACAAATCACGACTGATTGAGAATGATTATGTACATCACGTTGCAATAATTAGTACATCAAAATATAATGTACTATCTCATTACTATGACTCTTCAATTGAATCATGAAATCAATCTTCTGATCTTTTCATATTTCATGAAAATTACTTTCAAGAATGATTCAGAACTCATAAGACATGTGAATCTGAATGTCAATGATTTAATGAGTGATAGAGAACAAAGTCAAATTCAGAGCACAGCAATGTTTGCAAATGAATTAATTAATAAAGATGATGAATTCATTCTTGATCTACATCTTTGCATGAAAAAATGATGAAAAGAAGCGATCAAGCGAAATCTAGTAATGAATGAGTATACTCACTGAGTAATACTCAAAATGTTCAATGAGAATGATTTATGAAGATCAGATCTGAAATGAGTGAATCAATCTTACTTCACAGACAGTGTTTGTTTCTGAATGTTACATTAATCACATGACAATAAAGATAAATCTGATGAACAATGCATTGCAATGTTCATTTATCACACAGCGATCTTCAAAGATAAAGTCAACATGAAAATTGCAAAATGTAAAATTAAGAATGAAATGATCATTGTATTACAAGATTAAAGATTCATCAATGTGATCTCTTCTGAACTAGAAAATGATAAATAAGAGAAAGTATCATTTTGTCATTTTGTCATCATGAAAATTCAAGAAGTATGTTCAACTTCAAACATGCTGATAGATTTTTAAAGCTGAAATTCAATGAAGATGTTGAAAGAAAGAAGTCTTTTGTTTGATCAAAATCTGAAGCAAGTAAAAGAGTTTGTTGAATTTCATTGAAAATTTGCATTGAATCAGATTGTGATTGTGATTGATTGTGATTGTAATTCATACATTCTTGTGACATTGATTTAGATTCAACTCATGAGAAACTCTATGCTATTTATATCAAGTGAACAAAACTCTCTGAAAAAGAAAATCACTCGTTGTTTATACGACTGCTTCACGCAGTCGAAACAATAAGATTGACACTGTGCTATCAAGTAATGAATCTATAGCTTTTATTCAGCGCGTAATGCTCAAGTAAACTCTTGATGAAAGTATCTGTGCTGTTTGACTATGATGCATCATCTTTGCTCTGCTCTTCATTAATGATATTCTATACAATGATGTTTCAATTCAATTCTCAATTCAAAGATGAAAGATATTTTCTTTGCACTTGTGATGCTCATGATTGTAACATATGTAGAGCTGTGTTCTTTTACTTAATGATTGTCATTCATTGAGCAGAGAAATATGTAATGAAAGAGAGATGCACATGATGAAAAGATAGAGTGTGATTGTATTAAATAATTCTTTTCTTCTTTTGATTTGACTTGTGTCACGTAAACATTGAATGAATTGTTAGTATAAACATGCAATTGCAATCATTTGATGTTTGATTTTAATCAATAAAAGAGAATGTGTTCTGATCACTCTCTTGAACTCTCAATTTTTCACATGAATAAATGAATGACTTGACGTCAAGTAAAGAAGATGAACTCAAGTTCTCTCAATATATCAGTGTGATCAACGAGTCACTACTTCTTCAAGCACTGTAATCACGACTCTCAATACTTTAATGATTATTCTATCTGATATCTTTTCATCAATTACTTAACGACATTGTTGATGTGATGAAGATGTTTCGATATCAATGCAGTCAATAAATTGCAAATTCTTCGATCACTTGTAGTCACAACTTGCAGACTCTTCATCTGAATTGTCTTTTTCACTAGTAGTATCTTCTCATCTTTTACTGACATTGACATGTCATTAATCTTCTTCGTAGATTGATTGTGACTGTTAGAGAGAATGTTGTCGTGTGAGTGAAAACTCTGCATAATGACTTTTCTGATCACGCAACGTTTTAACATCGTTTGAACTGCGTCGAATTGAGATTTCTTGACTCTTCTGACTTCTATTCAAACATAGAATAGAATCAAAAGATTCGTAGTCAGCATTATGTACAGATGAATCTCGTTGTCAGTTGCATTGAATCAAATGAGAAAAACTTATAAAAGAATGAAAGAAATAAAGATTGCAGTCTATGAATCTAAATTCTATTTATACTACGTTAAAAATGATATTAAGTTGATGAAAGACAATGAATGAAACTGTTTGAAAGTAATTGCTTGAACGTTAATGATAAATTGTATTCTTTCTGTTTTCTTGAACGTTGATGAATAGATTGTTTTCTTGCTGTTCTCTTTCTTGTTTCTTCTTGTTTCTTTCTATAGTGATCAAGAAATGATCATTAATTAAATGAGAAATGAATGTTGTAAGACTGCTTGCATCATTCTCATGAGATAGTTAGTAAGAAGAAAGAGATCGAGATCTGAGTCAATGATAAATAAGTTGAAAGACGTTTTTCAAGTGTACATATAAATGTCATTGCGACTTGTAGATAGAGACAGAGACATACACGTTTTACAGTATCTTTCTACTAGCATAATCATTGCATGTGTTTATTGTTTGCTTTCTTTATTGCTTTGATATGACTTTCTATATTGCATCTGTACTTTATTTCTCGACAATGTTTGATATTTTCATTGTACTTCATTGAATTCTTGTTCAGCGAGAAAATTCAATAATTTCTGTTTATATATGATTGCAGAGATTCAATTCATATTTGATAAAAATTCATGAATTTGAAAAATATGTTGAGTATGATATCTGTTACAGAAGTCTTTCAGCAGCGAATTATGTAGAAATTTGACTATTATTAAATTATTGATCAATGATTAATCTTTGATTCTTGTAATATTAATGATAGATTGATAAATAACTTATTGACTATCAATTCTGAATTATGAATTTTGATTATCATTTCTAGCAGATTTTTGTATAGTTCTATAAATAATCGATTTGATGAAGCTGATGAATGAGTATGAATTTCATGAAAGCTGAAGATAAAGAACTCGCAATCTGTAGTATCTTTGAGAATAAGAAAGTTGAATTTTACTTCACATGATACTGCTATCAATTCATCAAATTCAGTAAAATGATCAATATTTATTTCAAGTAAGTTAATTTTTTTTTTGAATTCTTACTCAATTCAACACTCATTATGAGTCTATGCGAGATTTTATATAATGTAGCGAGCGCTGCGCTAGCATAGTGTTCTTTTCATATTTACTATCGCTTTTCTTTGCGCTTTATACTGTAACTGTTCTCAATGTGAGAACTCTATGAGCTTGTTTCTTCTCTACTCTTTCTTTCTTTCATCTGAATCTTTGATGATGTCACAGTCTGAAATTGATTCAGTATGCTTGTCAAGAGTATCATTTGAATAATTGCTGTTATCACGCTCATGATTTCTAGAAACTTTCTCAAGTTCATGATGTTTTCTTTGCATTGCATCATCTTTTGTTCTATCTTTCATTTAGAACATGTTAATAGAATGTGCTTGATCAACATTTGATTTCTGTCACACTTACATGTCGTTGTAGTAACATCAAGTACTCATCTCTCATGTAAAAATTGATTGAAGTTAATTTTTCTTGTGCGTAGCTGTGTCAATAGTGCGCTGTGAGACTTTGCATGATTTCTGTGTAAACGCAAATGCTGATGAATCATCTCTGATGTCAAATATCAGAAATGAGCTGCGTTGAATCTCTTTCTTCAGACTATTCTTCATGTCTGTCTGATTTGTTTCTGTATGAGTGTCAGTTATGTCATTATTTCAGTGCGTTGATGCTTGATCAGCAATAAAGATAACTTATGTGCATCATCAGTCATCTTGTTTGCTACTTCATTTTCAAGCACTTTTACATATTTTGTCATTCAATGTAACTTCAGCGTGACTTCTTGAGATTAAATTGTCTCATGTGCAATCTGAACTCATCACAGACGTGTTTGATTTTTTGTTGATGTCATGACTTTCACTATTTTCAGAAAGATCTGACTGTCATTGTATATCTTGTATATCTTTTCATGACACTCTTGATTCACTGTCGCTACGTCTGCGAAATGTTTCGCTTTCGCGACTAATTCTTTCAGCTCATCATGATGAGTGATGACTAAAGTCGATTCTCTCAGTCTCTTATTTAGCTCTCAGTTCATTTTCATCGCTATCACTGTAACATTGTCTCTGCTGTTACTATCATTTGAGTAAACTTTTTACTTCAATGCAAATGTGTTGAAATTGTATTATCTTATTGACATTTTCTTGTTTGCAACTATAACTATCTTCAATGACTCTGATCAAAGAATTGCTGTGTAAAGATGACTTCGATTCATCTTCGTTTATTCAAGTATTTCTTTCATTCACTTTTGCTTCAGCTGTAAAGATGTCTTGCACAGCTTTGATTTTTGATCTCTTTTGAGTGTCAAGTCGTTACGAATTCAACGTATTATCATCTTGATAACTTCGTCTGATTTTTGAGAGTTCATGTTTGTTATCGATCTTTGTATCAGCTTTCATAAGTGAATATTTATTAACGTTGTGTTTATTTTCATCTGTAAAGTCTCTGTTGATGTTGCATGATAGACATCAATGATTTGTCACAATGCTCTTTCTTGCACTGATTTCAGCTTGACGTTCAGATTCTTTCGATGATCTTTTATTCTTTGTGATGTATATCATATGATGACTTCGTGACTAAGCAGAGAACGTGTCATCACGAAGTATATTTGCTTACTCATCATCATTGACGAGTCTCAAGTAAATTTAATGTTTGTCTGCATGATTTTTTGTTTAATCACTAGTTTTGCTTTGACATGATGCATGTAAATCACTTATCTTAGTTTGAAGTTCAGTTGAACTCTCAAGACTCTGATATTTGATTTCAAGTTAATCTGATGTTTCATCAACTTTACATCAACTTTCATATTGAATCATTTAGAAGTTCTTATAAAGTGAATCAGCTTATGCTTTGTCATTGAGAATTTGATGTCATACGTTTTTGATCACTGTTTGCATCTATCATAGATTTCACTAAGAACTTTGCAGTTACGTTTCATAAACTCTTCGTATATTAAGATATTGACATCATTCATGAAGTCTGTGAAGCTAGTTCTCAGCTTGATGTTGTCACATGCTTCTAACAAGTTCACATTGTAGAACAGATATAATATTGATGATAGTGAAGAGTCTGATGATATGTCAACATTCACGTTGCATTTCGCTGTCGTGTAATCATCAATTGTGATCATGATGCATCGATTTCTCAGAAAGTTCTTCACAAACTTGAGAAGCAGTCTAGAAACTTTTCTCTTCTTCATGTCATGTAAGAGTCTGCTGTGCATCACATTGTTAAACGCACTCTTTTTATTTAGACTCAGCAGTGAAACTACTCTTCTTCTTATGTCACTTCACACAGTATGTATCTTTTCTATAATTAGTTGCAGAGTCGTATTTGTTGATCTGTGCTTGCAAGCTCTCATCTGAGTGTTTGATATTGAGTCGTAAGCTTCTACGACATTTCGCAAATGTTCAAATATGATGAATTTCAGTATTTTGCTCAGTGTGTTGAGTAACACAATTGATTTATATATCTTTGCATTGAAGTAGTCTTTCTTGCCTGACTTTTGCATCACTATTGTGACTGCGCTCTTGAACTGAGTTGACTGTATTCTCTTCTATAAACATTTTTCAAAGAGAAAGTGTATTTATTCTGACGCGTCATTGACAAGTCTGCGCATTATTCTATTTATATATCTTGTGTATCTTGATGTCTTGTCAGATGTTGCTTTGTAGATGATTCTTTTAATCTCACAATGCATCAACAAGATATCATCTTCAATCAAAAGCGAGTACTTGAAGTCTATTGTGTTCAGCATGAAAATCTCTGAAGATGATGAAAAGTGAGTCTGAAACATCATCTTCACTTTATTTTGCATTGTTGTGATGATGTCAGAGTACTCTGACTTCGTCAGTGAGAGAATTGTCGCTTAAGTGAGTGTATCTGTGACTGCATTTCTTACTCATTTCATGATTCAAAACAGTTCTCTTGAAAATTGCTCAACATTCTGCATGATCTTTTGATATTCACTGCACTTCTGTTTTCTGATAATCTTGCTCTTCTTATTGCATGCTTGAATGTACTTTACTCAATCATCAACAATTCAACAGCTTTTTCTTATTCGTTGCATACTCTTAATGATCTTTGTACACTTCTTCGTTCATTCTGCTTTGATCATTTCATATGATCTCGCTCAGAAAGTGAAAATCTTGATGATCTTCTTCAGTGCATTCAGCAGTTGCTTCGTGTATTCATTTATGCGCTGACGTTTCATTTTTTGATTTGACAATGATTTTGACATTTGTTCTCTCAGAGTATTGATGAACTTTTTTTCATTCATTGTTTTTCAGTTACGATGTGATCTTCGCGCTGACTCTTTGCAGACTCTAAGATCTATTACTGTCTGTATCAACAGATAATTTGAGAAGTTTTTCATTTCTTTATTGATTTTGCATTGTATCAATCTGTTTGTGATGCTCTCTGTCGTGAAGATTAAATTTATTGTTGATTGAGATTCTTGATAATCTCTCGTAATTGTGTCTTGAAATAATACTAGCGATGCATCAATGTTTATGATCATTTCAATTAACTCATTTGACAATAAATGTTGTTTTAAGTAGAATAATTCTTCTCATGTAAAGTGATGCAGATTGAAATCTTCTACAAGAATGCTTTCTTTTGACATGTGCAGCATTTTTTCAATGTCTGAAAGATTTTCTTTTTCATGAATGATCTCATGATCTCTGAGTGACAAATTGTATGCTTCATGAATGTGTATAGCTTTCTGAGTCATCTGTGCATCATCTGTTAATGTTTATAATGTAATTGTATCTACGTCTTTGAAGTGTCATGTTGAATGTCAAATGTTGCTGTCAATTCTCTTGTTTAGGTAGAAACAGATTCTATCTTCATTATTCTTCAGCATGAAGTCAACAGTTGCTGAGCAGTATGCTCTAAAAATGTTATCAAATCGTCAGAGTTCTTGAAGAATCAGAATGTCATAATTCTTTATCTTTTTCTCATGTAGTAGCATTATCATCATCTTGTTTCTGAACTTGTGAACGTTGTACTGTAGTATTTGAAGCTTCTTTTGCTGAGACATTAAAGTTCACATTTCAAACTGTTTAGTATTCTCTTGAGTGTCTGCAAAGTGCTTGCTTCATCTGTAAGATTCTCAACAGAAGATGACATTGACAACGACGTGATTGACGTTGACTTCAATTCATTTGATCTTGACTTCTTGATCAAGTGATTCAGTATAGTGTTTTCTAATGTGATGACTGCGCTAAGCAGATGACTTTCATTCGTTGAGCGTCTCTGCTTTCTCTTCAAGTCGTTGTTCATCAGCGATTTCAGACTGATAAATGTCTCTGTAAATGTCTTTGACATCGCTGCTTTGAGTTCTTTCTGCTCTTGTACAACATGATATAGAAATCTGTGCTTTGTGACTCTTTTTATTCTTTCTTTTTCAGCTTGTCATTTATGACATTGAGAATCAAAGACTTTGTGTGTATCTCAACATGCTTCACATTTTCACATGTTTCAAGTCTGTTTGTGAAAACAATGCTTCAAGCGATGATTCAGCATGCAGTAAATGCATTTCTGCTTGTTCTTGCATTTATACATCTTGTGATCATATTCTTGACACTTTAAACACTGATGCACTTTGCAGCTTGAGTCGTAGAACTGTGTGATCTTTATGTTGATTTTATGACATACTCTCTCATTGATCAGCTTGTTTATCATTTCAGCGCTGATTACGCGTATCATCAGCAAGATGTATCTCTTCTGCTCACTCTTCTTTGTGAGTCACTCAATCTTCTTGATCATCATTTCTGAATATATGTTTTTGTTGATCTTGATGAGTGCTTTCATCTCTTTCTTCTCTATGTTCTTAAACATTTCTTCAATTTTAATCTCATGTATCACTACTTCAAAACTGACTTCATGCAAACATATGTTCAACGATATCTCTTTGATTCAAAAATCGTTTTTCTTCAATGTTCTTTTACTGCTCTTCATCTTGACTTGAAATATTAACAGTTTTGATTATTTTTTCATCGTTTCTATGTTCTTGCACGTCGACAGCGTCTCGTCGACGTCAATCTCTCTCACTCATTTCACTATGTTCTTCATTGTTGTTATCATGATTCTCTTTATTTCTTCTTTTTCTTTGATGAAGATCTTTACTTCAAATTTCTCACAATGATTTTGCACTGACGATGATATGTCAATGTTGAACACAAGATGACTTTCAAATAATGTCGTTGACTTCACGCTCGCTCTCTTCGCTCAGCTGTCAACGTGTTCTCTCTTCTTCATGAACTCTTTTTTGAGTTTACTCATTATCTTTTTCAGTCTCTTCAGCTGATTCTTCATGCGCTGATTGACAGTTGATGCAGCGACGCGTTGACGCGTCAGCTTTTCTATCATCTCTGTCAAACTTTTCATCTTCTTTCAAAGCATCAGCTTGTTGTTTCTACATTCATTGAGCTCATAAAGTACTCGCAGCTTGTGTAATTTCTTCTATATATCTTTCGCCTTGACTGAATTATTCTGCAAGATAGCGATAATTGCTTTTCATTCACTCGTCGACATTACATCAATGATGCTTCTTGTTACGATTCTAGCTACGCACCTTCGTTGATAACTATGTTGATGACTATGTTGATGACTATTCTGAGAGCTATCGCCGATCGCTCGCCGCTAGAGCATAGACTTGTTTCGAAGTCAACTCTATTCAGAGTTAGCTTATGTTCTCCTGAGTCATATAGATAGCCGGCCCTTCCCTTCTAGATACTTTCCTTTCTTAGCATTTATATACTCGTTACATTACATTCATATGACTCGCTCTATGCTGATCTCTAACATTATATAAATGCTTCTTCGTTACAGACGAAGTGAAATAATCTGCATTGATTTCTTCGAATGCTTCTGCTAGTAGTTCTTCAACCCTCTAGCGACTTGCGTTCGTGCAGCAGCACTCATCTTTCTTCTCTCGTGAGCTGATTCAGCGAGGATAAACAAAAGATTCGAACTCGTGCGCTGATCAGCGAGTATAAACAAACGATTGAAACCATCCGACTAGATCAAAGATCAGCGAATTAATCGTTCATTCAGATTCGCAAGAAATTCTTCAAATTTGTTGAACAATCAAACGAGGTCAGTCATAGAACTACGTGAAGTCTCTATCTCGAGGAGCAAACCCTCAGTGAGCCTGCTTCAATGGCATCGTCAATGCGATGATCTACTCGCTCTCATCGTTCTACTCATCAGTGAATCTGATCATACGTTCACGTGCAACTAGTGAGTCTGCTACAATGACGAGCTCAAAGTCGATCTCTTCGATGAGCAAGTCGATCAGTGAGCCTGCTTCAATGACACTGTCAATGCGATGATCTATCTTCTCATCTTTCTACTCATCAGTGAACCTGGTCATACATTCACGTGCAACTAGTGAGTCTGCTACAATGACATCTTTCGTCAATGCGATGATCTATCTATTCACATCGCTCTATCTATCAGTGAATCGATCTGTCGACTCGTTCACGTGCAACTAGTGAGCCTGCTTCAATGACACTTCTACCTCGCATAGTGAGCCTGCTACAATAGGCATTTCGATTCTACACAAGGCTAAGGAAATACATTCATGCGAACATGAATCATTGAAGAGGAAGAGTAATGTTACGATCCTAGCTACGCATCTTCGTTGATAGCTATGTTGATGACTATGTTGATGACTATGTTGATGACTATTCTGAGAGCTATCGTCGATCGCTCGCCGCTAGAGCATAGACTTGTTCCGAAGTCAACTCTATTCAGAGTTAGCTTATGTTCTTCTGAGTCATATAGATAGTCGATCCTTCTCTTCTAGATACTTTCCTTTCTTAGCATTTATATACTCGTTACATTACACTCATATAACTCGCTCTATGCTGACTTCTAACACTTCTCATCTGCTCTTGATAATCAGAACAAAGCGCAAGCATAATGTTGATGATGTGCTCTGTCTCTAGATAGTTTAAGTAATTCATTTTCATGGTTTTTCGTATTTTTTCTTGCGTTTCTATATATATAATATATCATTCAAGTAAGTTATTAATATAATATTAATCATGAATCAATCAATTAATGATAGAAGATTAATTATCACAATGCTTTCTTTAAGTATTCATCTGTTCAACAATATAATAGATATTGATAACAAAGCCTGATAATCACGAACTATTGAATTGATTCTTAAGAAAATCAATGTTGAAATCTTGTTTATTCATAATAAATTAATAGAAATGTCTCTTGAAATTATTCTGAGTTGCATTAAAACAGCTGATAAAGTAATAAGTGACTTCAGCAACATTTTAATTAATCATTAAATAATCAATTATTAATAAAGTATTAATATATCATTTAAACAGATCAATGATCAGCGATGAAACTCATCTGTACGCGATGCTAACTATGAATCTACTGTTTAGCTACAGTAAAGTCTAAAGACTATCAAAAGTTTGAATGACATTGAGACACTGCGTGATGATGAAGTGTTGTGCGTTGATCGCATGCAGAGTTTTCGCGATCGCGCAGACTTTGATAATCTCAATGTGCATGTTACAAGCAATTTGCATGCAGATGAGAAAGTCAAATAGAATGCAGAACTACGAGAAAAATCGCTTATGAAAATCATTCAATTTAGTATCTTGTCATCGCAATGACAAGAACTGAGACAAAACATTCTCATGTTTGATCTATTGAGAATGATTAGCAGAAAAAACTTGAATCATGAACATTCTTTAAACTTACATGCTAACTACGTATAAATCTTGTTAAGACTGCGTGTCTGTTACTATGACATAAACAACTCATGAGACTCATTAAGTTTAATACAAGCAAACTTGAGAATCTTGTTAATATCATTTAATAGATATTCAGACACAGACATTTTATATATAAGCAATATGTTGACAAAAAGACTTCATTAAAAGAAGAGAAATACAAGCGAATTAATAGAGAATGATCGAACTACACTGTCTGATTAAAAGTGTAACATACAAATATTTTTGCAAGACATGATTGATCTGCATGAGAGAAATCTTTACAGATAACATGAAATAAATGAGTTGCACACTTTTGAGCGAAGTGAGCATTTGCGAAGCATGATATACAATGATGATGATTGTCGATCTCAAGAATTTTATTTCTTCACTGAGCTTTGACTCTTGAATGTCTTGATGATAAAGTCAATCTCTAGTCAAAGACATCATCTGTATAGCTTGAAAGAACAGTAATGTATGTCAATGTGATTAAAGAAGAAATTGACTGCGATATGCATGTGTATCACAGACGAAACATCTGCAACTCATGCTTAAGAAGTATACTGTTGAAATTTGAGCAGTGAGAGATCTCATTCATCTTAAACTGTGAATCTGTCGTAAGAAATTCTCTCTGAGTAATCTTTCAAGTTTAAGAGAAAAATCAGCATAAAAGTCATGCTTTATGTATGTTGCATGCAACGTATACAACATATTTTCGATAGATAACAGAGAATCAAAAGTGTCATGAAAAGATATACAAAGTATACAGTAATAGTTAAACTTCTTTGAAAACAATAAAAGTTATGATATCAACAAAAGATCAGACACGTCTGCAATGAATTCAGATTGCACATGAAAGCATTTAATCTTGAAAAGTCACGCTGAAGTTATATTGAATGACAAGACATGCAAAAGTACTTGAAAATGAAGTGATGAACAAAATGATTGATGATACACATGATTTGTCTCTATTACTGACTGAGCATCAGTGCACTGAAGTGATGATGAAACTGATGCTCATACAGAAATAAATCAGACAAACATGAAGAATATTCTGAAAAGAAAGATTCAATGCAGCTCATTTTCAATATCTGACATCAAAGATAACACATCGACATCTGTGACTGCACAAGAATCATGCAAAGTCTCACAACGTATTATTGACGCAGCTACGCATGAGAAAAATTGACTTTAATCAATTTCTACATGAAAGATGAGTACTTGATGTTACTATGATGATGTGCAAGTGTGATAGAGATTGAATGTTGATTAAGCACATTCTATTAACATGTTTCAGATGAAAAGTAGAATGAAAAGCAATGCAATGAGAAGAGAACATCATGAACTTGAGAAAGCTCTTAGAAATCGTGAGCGCAGCAATGATAATCATTCAAATGATACTCTCAATGAGCATATTAAATCAATTTCAAGCTGTGATGTTATTGAAGAATCAAATGAAAGAAAGAAAGAATAAAAAAGAAACAGATTCATAGAGTTCTTGCATTGAAAACAGTTATAGTATAGAGCGCAGAAAGAAGCGATTTTTGATGCGAAAAGAGCGCTGTGCTAACGCAGCGCTCGTTACAGTATATAGAATCTTGCATAGACTTATAATGAGTGTTGAATTAAGTAAGAATTAAAAAAAAACAGATCAACAACGAGATTCATCTGTACATGATGTTGACTATGAATCTTTTGATTCTATTGCAAAATAAAAGTCAGAAGAGTCAAGAAATCTTAATTCAACGCAGTTTAATTGAAGTTAAAACGTTGCGTGATCATGAAAGCTGTCATGCAGAGTTTTCATTCATGCAACAGCATTCTTTCTAACAGTTACAATTTACAAAGAAGATTAATGACAAGTTGATGTCAGTATGAGATGAAAAGATATCACTAGTGAAATAATCAATTCAAGTGATGAGTTTCAAGATTATAATTACAAGTGATTGAAGAAGTTGTAACTCATTGACTGTGTTGATATATTGAAGAAGTTCATTAAGCTTAACTTCTTTATTCATTGATGTTGCAAACAGTAAGTGATGAAAAGATACTGAATAGAACAGTTGATTCAAATGTTGAGTCTTGAGTTCATGATTACATGTAATCGAAGAAGTAGTGACTCGTTGACTGCGCTGATATACTGAAAGAGCTTGATGAGCTCAACTTCTTTATTTATAACGACAAGTTGTGCATCTATTTACATGAATGATTAAAAGCACAGAAGAACAATCAGAACACATTTTTTACTATTGATCAGAGCTAAGCATTCAACTACGACTGCGATTGCACATTTATATCAATAACACATTCAACGTCTACGTGATATAAAACAAAAGCAGAATAGAATTATGTACAATCACATTCTATCTTCTTATCATGCACATTTCTCTTTCATCACATATTTTCTTGCTTGATGAATGACAATCATTGAGCAAAGAACACAGTTTCAACATTACAATCATGAGCATCATGAGTGCAAAAAAATCATGATCTTCGCGATTGAAGATCGAAACATCGTTGTATAGAATATCATCAATGAAGAGCAGAATAAGAACGATGCATAGCAAGAAAACAGCATGAACATGCATCAAGAATTCAAGCATCACGCGCTGAATGAAAGTTATAAATTCATTACTGATACTATTGTTTCAGCGTTGTTGTCTTGATGACATGCAGTCGCTGTGTAGTCAACGAGCGATTTTCTTTCTCAGAGAGTTTTGTTTATTTGATATACATAGCATAGTTTTTTCTCATGAGTTGAACTTAAATTGATGTCACAAGAATGTATGATCAATCAATTAATCAATTAATATCATTCAAACATATCTTTCAATTACTTTGTTTCAGTATTGATGAACATGTATTTTCATAATTTTGACATGAATTCTGTGCTTAAAATCATTTAATAGTAGCAAGATAATATTTAAAGAATTTTAATTAATAATTAATAATAATAATAATAATAATAAATTCATACATTCTTGTGACATTGATTAAATCAACTCATGAGAAACTCTATGCTATTTGTATCAAGTGAACAAAACTCTCTGAAATAGAAAATCATTTGCAGTCTATACAACTGCTTCACGCAGTTGAAACAGTGAGTTTTGAAACTATGTATTAAATTTGTTCACGTTGATTGCACGTTAAAGAACAAGTGTTCTAGTCATTCTAAATTGCTTCAAGAGCTTTATTTTCATCATCATCTTTGCTATTGCTTTGAAACTCTTTGTGATGATGATGATTATTCAATAGTTTAAGAAGTCAGCATCTTGTAACATTCTTGATCGCAGATGCAATCAGTTCAAGCAATGCATAAGTACATGCTTCATCATTTGATGACTTTATTTGCAGTCACATCGCAAGCTATTCATGTCTGAAACATTTCTAAAGTGCAGATAAGCATTCAGATTTATGCGTTCAATTCTGATGTACATTGTGAGAATGCTTTCTGTCTTCTGAAGATTATCATGTATCTTTATCATCTTATTGCTCAGATGCAATCTTTGTGCTGAGATTGTGTTAACATCTGCGACGCGTTCTTTGTACTTTTCTCATCGTTGATTTCATTGATCTTTGTGATACTGCGCTATTGCGATGCTATCGCTTGTTGAAATCATTGTGAAGAAGAGAATGCATCGTCTGCATCTCAACTGTATCTTTGCATCTTCTTGAATGAAGACATTCAGAAGTATTATTTTCTTAATGATGAGTAATCAAGAAATGATGCAAATAACTTTCATTAAACGAGCGTGTATTAGTTTGCATGCTTGTCTGATCTCTTGCGTTTAATCATTAACATGACTGTGTAGCGTGATTTTGTTCTGTAGCAGATTCAAATGAACATGTTGTAAGCTTGTGTATGTTTCTGTCTTTAAAGTTTCAATGCTTACTCTTTTGAACATTTCTACTACGTGATGCAGAGTCTGATTTTGAAGTGTTTCTAGTCTGCATTCTTTGCTCAACAGTTCATCTTTCTTGTTGCGCTGATGTCAAACTAACGCTTCGAATGCAATTTCTGATCTCACTACTGCTGAGTATACTTGTCTCGCTTTTGTGAAGATAGCTTCTCATGTAAAGACTTCAAGATGACTAAGTGTCAGCATTCTTGTGACGTGATTCATCTTTATTTGTCGAAGATGCACATCTCATTGCAGTTTCATGTTTAGTTTCACTTCTAGAACTTGTACATCTGATTTTGATTTGATAACTGAGCTTTCTATTTATATGCTAGTCATCATGTTGAATCTCTTCGATTTTCTAGTGAAATATGTAAGTTCATACTTTTCTGATGCAAACGTTGCGTCATGAGTGCAAGTTCATTTCGCGCAGACATTATGTGCTTTGCTCAGTGTTCTGCAAATTTCTTCAGTGAATCTGTTGTAGATTAGAATGTTTATATCATTTATGAAGTCAAGCACTTCAATTTTAATTCTCAATGCTTTGCATTTTTCAATTAGACTTGCGTTGAAGAATAGAAAGAGAATCGATGAAATGAGAAATTTCTGCGATATGTCTGCGTTTATCTCGCGCATGTCACTCATTTATTCATCAAATATTAGCGATGTTTCTTGATCTTTTAGAAAGTTGCATGTTCATTCAATTATGTAGCTTGATGTTCTTTTCATCTTCAGCGTATGCAGAAGTCTGATGTGTGAAACTCAATCAAACGTTTCGATGACATCTAGACTTAGCATGAACACTACGTATTTGATTTTGCAATCTCATACTGTGTGAACTTGATCTATCAGTAAATCTAACATTAAGATCATGAATCACTTACATCTTGTTCTTATTTGAGCATTAGATAGCATGCAATGAGTCTTAACTATATCACTCAGTCTTTTGATCATGATTGACTTCAGAGCTTTGCTCATGATATCAAGCAGAGCAATGAGTCGATACATCTTTGAATCAATATAGTCACTTTTCTTCAATTTGCGTAGTACTATTGTCTGAGTCTTTTTGAACTGCTTTGAATGATATTTATGTGTTATGTATGCGTTGAATAAACTCGTCAGTACTGAGATCAGTTATGCAAGATTCGCTTAAAGCGCTTTGTTTGAAATATTTGAAGCGTTTGATGCTTTGTCTGCTTTTACTTATTTGATTGTTTGCTTCACTTCATTTTTTGTGATGCGTGAATTGAATGAGACTGTCAAAGATATGAATGACTCTGCGATGTCGTTGACATTTGCTTAAGAAGATGAGAAAAAGAACTTTTCTCGTAGTATCTCAATTTTTTTCTTGAACATTGTTATCATATGATTGATGTTGCTTCACTTCAGTGACGAAAACTGAGAAAGCTTTTTAGATAGCTGACTTTCGATTCTAGCTCATTTTGCAAAGCATCATATTGATTTAAATGCTTTGCTCAACTCATGCATTTGTGATCTGAAGTGTGCATGTTTCGTTTGTCAAATGATCTTGTTTTTATGATCGTTATGCTTCAGATATTCATTTCACGCTTTTAATGTGTCTTGTATTTTTCATATGATTCACAGTCATCTTGATTTTATTACTACTTCGAAGCAGCTTTGATTTCAAAAGTCTCTTGCTTAATTTGATGATTTTGTCAAGAAGATAAATTTCTTGATGATCTTTTGTAATACTCTGATAATCTTACACACTCTGTCATTCATCATAGTCTTGTCGTCTAGAGAGTGTTTCAAAGATAGATGTATTTACAGATAAGCACTCAATGCTTCTGTATTCATTTTTTTTCAAAGTCATTGAGTCAAGAACTGCACTGAGATTGTTTGTAAATATAACTTTGTGACTATTGAAAGATGATTTAATCTCTGATGCAGATTAATTCGTATCTTGCACTTGCGTGTCATGAACTGTATTTTCTCGCTGCTAAAGACTAAATCAATCATCGTAAATTGATTGTGAGCTTCGCGAGTAATAGTGTCTGATTTCAGCAATAATTTCAGTCTTGCATTTGTAATGATGTTTAGCAGAGTATCAATCATCGTATGATGAGTGAAGCATCTTCATTCTTCTCAATGAGAATGATGTAGATTGAAATCTTCTATGATCAGTTGTTTGCAATCATTCTTGAGTAGTTCGTTTAAATGAGAAATGATTGAAGATTTCTCTGTGAATGTAATAAACAATGAGCATAAATTGTAAATGTTTAGAAGTCTTAGCGTCTGCGTTTTATCATCTGCGTTGCGAGTTAATATTCTGATTGAGCAAATGTCTGACTCAGCTGTTTCTACTATTCATTGATCGAATCTTAAATGTTTGTTAACATATATGCATGTTCTTGATTGAGATGATGAGTTTTTCACTAGATGAAAAAAGTTGTGTGCTGAGCTAAATGATTGTAAATCATTGTTGTTGCCATCTTGCTTCTGTATAGCTACTATGTTGAATTCGCGAACTTTTTTGTCAATTAGAAATAATTCTTGAATTCTTAATGACTTTCTGATGTTGTACTGTAGAATTTGTAGAAAAGATTGTTTTATCATAAAGTTATTCGTAGCTGTTGTTGACTCTGCAATGAGAAGACTCTTTGTATGCTTTCGATCATCAAGAGTCTTTCTTACTTTCTGATTGAACATTCTTGAATCTGCTCAGATGTCGTCTCGTCTGAATCACTACTCACGTAAGAGAAAAGATTGACTCATTTCTTTTTAATCTCTACTATCTGTCAAGCTGATTCATCAGCGATTCAACTGCATGTTTTCAACATGACTGTTGCTGAGCTCAAGAGATTCATTGAATCGAAAGAGTTCGTTGAATCTGAAGAGTTCATTGAATTTAAAGAGTTCAAAGACAGCGAGAAGAGTGCGCAATTGTATTTAAACGTCTCAGAATATCTGAATGATTTGTTTCTATAGATTTCGAGCGCTTGTTTCATCTGCTGTTGTCACTTGAAACAGATGCATCTTCAGAGTTCGTGATTTTTATTGCAGTTGATGCAACGTCTTCTGTTCAAAGACATCATGCACTTCTCAATGTGATGCTTGTCTGCGCACTTTTCACAACGTTGATTCTTTCTGCAGAACTTAGTCATGTGATCAAATTCGTGACATCTAAAGCACTGTGTGATGCAACAGTTCTTTTCAAATAGCTTGCATGCACATTCTTGATATGAGTTCAGCATGCTCATGTTTATTAGTTGATTCATCATCGCTTCAATCGCGATCTTTACAATGAGCGATGAATGAATCTTTTCGCTCTTTGCTATCTTCTTGAGTCAGACTATTCTTAGAACTTTCAGATTTTCATGAAGTCTCACGTTATCTTTTATCAGTCTTTCAATGATCTTTTTCTGATTGCTCATGTTTATTGTAATGTGTATTTCATGTATCAGCACTGCGAAGATTCAACGTGTTACATGTGTTGAACTCGTGATTTCTTTTGCTTATGTTTAAGTCTTTTTCAGATTTGCTTAAGCATCTGAACTAACTGCGTGAAGAAAAATGTCATCATTACTCAGCTTGCAAAGTGACATGATTAAATTTCTTTGATCTGTCAACACGTCTGCGATTCTCTGTAGAATCTGTTCAATCAACTTCTTCTGTATCTTTTCTATTTTTCTTCTGTTCATTATCTTGATCATGACTTCTCATTTCTTGTGAAACGATGATGAATCATCTCTGAGACGTTACTCTCTTGTCGCTATTTCTTCTTTTATCATGTTTGCTCATGACGTGATTTTCGTTGAAAGACGCGTGCTTCTCTGTGTATGCAACTGCTTGTTAAGCAGTTGAACTGATGTTTTCAGTTTCTATACATTCTTCGCGATGAACGTGTTCTGATTCGCATGATGTTTTTCTTCTGAGTCGAGTCAAAGATGTTGAATCAGCTTCAATGTTATCTCTTTTCATGAATGATCTTTGCTTTTCTTTTTCTCTAACGTTGATATTTTTATTAGTAGATCAATAATGTTAGTAATATTCTCTTCATTATTATGTAAGCATTTCAACTTTGCATCTCTGTTTTCTTGTGATGAATCAACGTTGCTTGCAATCATCTTCAAATCAGCATTGCTGCAATTCATGCAATTCATCGTCATTCAATTATCTTCTAGATTCACTCTGTCTTGTTTGTAATGCTCTTTTTCAAAATTTGTGATGCGTGCGTTGTGATTATTTCTAATAATTAATAATAAAATAATAGAAAAATAATAGAGAAATAATAAATGATTAATAATACTCATTTGCATTCTTTTTCTATCGTGTTTTCAATGTAAAATCAATTTCACGAAGTCTTTTGATTTTTTTTCAATCATCAATCATTAATGTCTTGTGATGTAACTTTGTAATATTTGAATGCAAATAATTACAAATCTCAACATTAAAATAAATATAGTATCAATAGTGATTACAGTTTGCATTATTCAAAAAGAATGATTAAGTAGTTTTTGATAACTGTTTTTTTTTAATAAATATTGAATCTGATATTAATTGTAATTGTAATTGTAATTGTAATTGTAATTGTAATTGTAATTGTAATTCATACATTCTTGTAACATTGATTTAGACTCAACTCATGAGAAACTCTATGCTATTTATATTGAGTGAACAAAACTCTTTGAGAAAGAAAATCACTTATCATTTATACGACTGCTTCACGCAGTTGAAACAATAAGATTGACACTGTGCTATCAAGTAATGAATCTATAGCTTTTATTTAGCATGTGACACTTGAGTAAACTCTTGATGAGAATGTCTATATTATTTGATTATGATGCATCATCTTTGTTCTGCTCTTCATTGACGATATTCTATACAATGATATTTTGATTCAATTCTCGATTCAAAGATGAAAGATGTTTTCTTTACATTCGTGATGCTCATAATTGTAATGTACATAGAGCTGCGTTCTCTTACTCAATGATTATCATTCATTGAGCAGAGAAATATGTGATGAAAGAGAGATGCACATGATGAGAAAATAAAGTATGATTATATTAAATAACTCTTTTCTTCTTTTGATTTGACTTATGTCACGTAGACGTTGAATGAATTGTTAGTATAAATGTACAATCGCAGTCGTTCAATGTTTGACTTTGATCAATGAAAGAGAATGTGTTCTGATCATTCTCTTGAACTCTCAATTTTTCACGTGAATAGATGAATGATTTGACGTCAAGTAAAGAAGATGAGTTCAAGCTCTTTCAGTATATCAGCGTGATCGATGAATCACTACTTCTTCAAGCACTGTAGTCACGACTATTCTATCTGTTATCTTTTCATCAATTACTCAATGATACTGTTAATGTGATGAAGATGTTTTGATATCGACGCAGTCAATGAATCGCAAATTCTTCGATCACTTGTAATCACAACTCGCAGACTTTTCATCTGAATTGTCTTTTTCACTAGTAGTATCTTTTCATTTCTTACTGACATTGACATGTTATTAATCTTCTTCGTAGATTGATTGTGACTGCTAGAAAGAGTGTTGTCACATGAATGAAAACTCTGCATGACAACTTTTCTGATCACGTAACATTTTAACATCATTTGAACTGCGTCAAATTAAGATCTCTTGACTTTTCTGACTTCTATTCGAACATAGAATAGAATCAAAAGATTCATAGTTGACATCATGTACAGATGAATCTCGTTGTCAGTTCTGATATTAATAATAATAAATTAATAAATCATTAATTAATTATTAATATATGATTATTTATTGAATGACATTCGCTTTTGAGTCTTTCAGTAAATTCTTCACAAGTAGAAAGAATATATGCATATTCATTGATAGCTGTATTTGAATAATCAGAAAGAATTAAAATATGTTTGATATTTAATGCTTTTAATGCTTGATGATGTGTTTCAGAAATAAGAATAGTACAATTTTCAAATTGTCAAATCTATGATTAATTATTGATTGATTAACTATTAATTTATGAATAATAATATACATCTTCATCTTCTGTGTTATCAATATCACTAAATTCTGAATTAGTATTTTCATTCATACTTGAAGATCAGTAAGTTGAATTGATAAATAATCATTTCTTGATCAATTATTGATTAATTATCAATAGAAATGATGTGATATATTTTAGAGAATTAGAAGTTCTACAAATGTTGATGCTGTTATTAATGATTTTAGATTACATTATCAATAGCGCAGAAAAGCGAAATTATGCACATGATTATCTGATCATGCTTAAACACTTTGCATGATTCATCAAGCTTTAGTATTGATCTGTCGAGCTATAGTCTTCATACATATGCTCATATATATACTTCAGCGATTAGTTATTTTCGCTTCGATCGAAGCGACTTGATGCTAGAAATATTTATTCTTTCTTTCACTACTTTCTTCATCTGTATGCTTTATCATATATGTTCTATCTACTAGATAGTCAATTTATCTACATGCACATATTCGCTCTGACTTTCATATATCAATAGATTATGAGTTCGAGTTAACTTTATTTCGCTATCACAAACAAATTTAAAAGCAGAATTTGAAGCATTGAACTCGCTGTTATCAAATCGACGAAAATTTTTCTATCAATCATATTTCAATCACAATAAAAAATTCATAGAACTATTATGTCTTGAAGCTAAAGAAAAGCGAGAACTATAAGTCATGAAAGAAGAATATAATCAATGTCTTGAAAGTCAAAGATTTCTGAATGATCATCTCAAAGAAGTTGAAGAAATTGACATCACTGTCATTTAACATCTCAACAGCAGATAAAAAAAAGTATATCACTGATGTTCAACATTGAAAAGATAAAAACAACAGAGTTAGCGATATAATTGACTTCAGCTGCAAAAAGAGACTCAGAATACATATAATCAAAGCAGAAAGCATCATCAAAATGTAATTTATTCTGAAGATTCAATATAAACAGTCAAATTTAATCACTTTATTTCTGACAATCAAGAAACTGATTTAAACAAAGCAATTGAATTTCAAATTCATTCAGAACTATGCAAACTCACTCAAGTAAATCATCATTAAGTGCTCAAACATCAAGAAAACAATTCAATCATGAATGCTAAACAATCTCTTTCTTCTAAATCTTAATAAAAGTTTAGAATCATACATCTTCAATCTGATACAAAGTATCAAGATCAACAAATTTGATCTATGAATTAATGATATGACTATTGTTTTAATCGATCATGACAAGCAATCAAATTCAGAGAAGAACTTCAGCTTCAAAAGTATGATAACTCAGTTTGATGACAAGAAGCGAAAATTCAAAAACAACAGTGAATTTCAAAGAGAATTGAAAAAATGCACTCATTGCAAGCAAGAATATCACAGCAAACAAAGCTGCTGACTTCTACATTTGAAGCTTCATTCAGATGAATGAAAGTCTCTTCAGAAAAGAAAGAATCTGATTAAAGAAGATGACTTCAAAAAAAGCTTCAAAGTCAGAATAGTCAGAACAATGAAGATCTTCATCATTTATTGAGCTGACAGTCACACAGATGTCTGATGAATAAACATTGAAGCTGAGAATTATGTCTGCTATGACATAGACTTGTTTAATAAACAGTCATATCAAAAGATCATTGATAACAGCATTGTTACTGCAAATAATGAGACAGTACTCATTATCAAGAAAGATTCAATTATGATTGACATTTTGCTGAATAATCAATCAATCAAAATTCAACTAATTGATGTTTATCACTGTTCAGAACTACATTATAATTTGATGTCAGTTGATCAAATGAAAGTCAAAGAGTATACATGTAGTATAAAGAACAACGAATTTCGTTTTATGAACTTTAAAGATGTCATCACTCTCATTGACTTAAGAAACAATGAGAAAGCATATTTCATGAATACATCAATTAATCTCTTAAATTCTCAAGTCAATCTGACAAGCAGTTCAGAATCAGTTCTGACATCATGACATCAATGACATAAATGATTAACTAATCTGAATATAATAGACGTCAAGCGCTTAGTCAACATAAACATCAACATCAATGTGAATTCTGCAAATAGTTTAGAAGACGAAGAATTCTCAGAATCAATATATAAAACTTGTGTCATAGACAAGTAAAATTAAATCTCAAGTCGAAAATTTCACATCAAAATCATTAAAGTAGATGAGTTAGTACATATGAATCTTGTTGATGATGATAAAATATCTCAGATTGATGAAGAATTCAAATATGTAGCTACTATGATTGATGATTACAGTCAATATATGATCACATATTTACTAAAATGAAAATTCAATTTAAAAGATGAACTTCAGAATTATCTAAAATTGATGAAGATTCAAAACATTTCAATTCATTGACTGCATTCAAATAATGAAGATGAGTATGCTGATCATCAAATCATTGAATTACTTAAAGAGCATGAAATCAAATGAAAGTCAATAACATCATATAATTCAAGTCAAAATGAAGTTGCAGAGCGATGTTTTCACACTCTTTTTGAATGAACTTACGTTATATTGACTAACATCAAATTGTTGATAAAACTATGAGAAAAGATAATAATAATCATCATTTATCTTAAAAACAGAAGTTCTATCACTGCGTTGAATCAGATAACTTTCTATGAAACATGACATAATAAAAAGTCTGATCTTAGTTATTTACATATGTTTGAATGCATAGTCTATCATCATGTAAAGAGAGTTCATTGAAAGCTTAATGACAAGAGCTTAAAATGTCAGTTCTTGAGTTATGAGAGAGTCAATCAATTTCACTTGTGAAATGAAATGAACGTATTAATATCTAGTTATGTTCAATGAGATGAGATAGTTATTGAAGTCAAGAAATATGATGAAGATCTTTTGATACTAAGCTTTGATGATTAAATTGATGATTCATCTTTCTTGATAAAAATCACTGAAAATGCAAAGATCATGAAAATTATTGATGATCATCAAACAAGAACATTAATCACTTCACAGAAAGTTAGTAAAAGCAAATCATTAAAACTAAAATCAAGTGAATTAAATAACTTAAATGATTCTGATGCATCTGATGCTTCAAATGAACATCTCAAATGAGTCATTGTTGAATCTGTTGATTACAGAACATTAAATGATTTCTAAGTTAAAAATCATAATCAAGACTTTGTCAATTAAGCAAATTAAGTTCAAATTGAATTGAATACTTCATAAACAGTGAAACAAGCTAAAGTTAGTTCTGATTGAGAACAATGAAAGCTTGCATTCAGAAGTGAGCTTGACATTCATATCAAAAATGACATCTTTATTCTGAAAACATCTTCATTGAATTGATGAATATTGTTGACGCGTTAAGTAACTATCATTAAGCAAGAACTCAAAGAAAAGATGATCAAATACAAAGTTAAATGAGTGTGTAAGAAATTTCATCAGAAGCAGAAAATTAACTATGATGAAATCTTTGCTTCAATAATCAGAATCATGATTATCAAAATGCTTTTAACATTGATGATTAAATATGATTATGAAGTCAAATAAATGAACATCATCATTACTTTTTTAAAAGCACATCTAAAAGAGAAAATCTAAATGCAGCAATCATCAAGATTTGAACAAAAAAATTAAATGAAATCTTTTTGATTAATCATTTAAACAAGACTTTATATGAATTAAAATAAACATTTCAAGAATGATATGCAATTCTGAAAGTTTATCTCATCTTTATCGCCTATCAAAGAATAGAAATTGATCATTCAATGTTCATTCATGATAATAATATCATTATCATCATTTATGTGAATGATCTGCTTATTCTAAAATCAAATATATTCAATATTTAAGCTCTGAAGCTGCAATTTGCAGAACACTTTCAAATGAAAGATTTTGACTCAATCAAGTGATATTTAAAAATGCACATAACTCATAATAAAGCTGAATGAATTCTTTGAATCAATCAAAGCATTTATATCAAGCAAGTTATTAAACTTCTGAACATAAGCAATTGCAACTCAACTAAAACATCAATGCATTACAAATGTCAGCTCAAAAAGAATGTTTATTGAAAGTCAAAGAAGTAAATTGAGTATCAAGCTATTTCTAAAGAAATAGAAGATTATCAATCAATCATCAAAACACTGATGTAAGTAATTTGTCAAACATGATTGTGATTGTGATTGTAATTCATACATTCTTGTGACATTGATTTAAACTCGACTCATGAGAAACTTTATGCTATTTATATCAAGTAAACAAAACTTTCTGAGAAAGAAAATCACTCATCATTTATACAACTGCTTCATGCAGTTGAAACAATAAGATTGACACTGTGTTATCAAGTAATGAATTTATAGCTTTTATTCAGCGCGTGATGTTCAAGTAAACTCTTGATAAAAGTGTCTGTGCTGTTTGATTATGACACATCACCTTTGCTCTGCTCTTCATTGATGATATTTTATACAATGATGTTTTGATTCAATTTTTGATTCAAAGATGAAAGATGTTTTCTTTGCATTTATGATGCTCATGATTGTAACGTATGTAAAGCTGTGTTTTCTTACTTAATGATTGTCATTCATTGAGCAGAGAAATATGTGATGAAAGAGAGATGCACATGATGAGAAGATAAAATGTGATTGTATTGAGTAATTTTTTTCTTCTCTTGATTTAACTTGTGTCACGTAGACGTTGAATGAATTGTTAGTATAGATATGCAATTGCAATCATTCAATGTTTGACTCTGATCAATGAAAGAAAATGCATTCTGATTGTTCTCTTGAGCTTTCAATTTTTCACATGAATAAATGAATGATTTGATGTCAAGTAAAGAAGATGAGTTCAAGCTCTTTCAATATATCAGCATGATCAACGAGTCACTACTTCTTTGAGCACTGTAGTCATGACTCTCAATACTTGAAATGACTATTTTATCTGATATCTTTTCATCAATTACTTGATAACACTGTCGATGTGATGAAGACATTTTGATATCGATGCAGTCAATGAATCGCAAATTCTTTGATCACTTGTAATCACAATTCACAGACTCTTCATCTGAGTTGTTTTTTTCACTAGTAGTGTCTTTTCATCTCTTACTGACATCGACATGTCATTAATCTTCTTCGTAGATCGATTGTGACTGTTAGAAAGAATGTTGTAGCATGAGTGAAAACTCTGCATGATGACTTTTCTGATCATGCAACGTTCTAACATCATTCAAACTGCGTTGAATTGAGATCTCTTGACTCTTCTGACTTCTATTCAAACATAAAATAGAATCAAAAGATTCGTAGTCAACATCATGTACAGATGAATCTCATTGTCAATCTCTGTCAAACATGATTGAACATAGTTTATGCAGTGAGTAAATGCAGCAAATATTTAATGAATTCTACTCTTAATCATGATTTAACTGTCAAACAAATCATTCAATATTGAGTCAATATTGCTGAGTTGAAACTTTGATATAAATCTTTCAAAGTGAAGAAAATTGAGAAAGTTGAATTCTTTGAATATATTGATTCAGCTCATGCAAATTGCTTGAATTTTCAAAGATTCATCTTCAATTATATGTTTTTTCTATGAAATAAATCAATTAGTTGAAGCTTCAAACATCAGCAATGCATTAGCACATCATTTGCTAAAGCTGAATATGTTGATAAATGTAATGCAGTCAAAGAATTGATCTTTCTGATTCAAGCATTGAAAGAAATGAAGTATGATGATTCAGATATGAATTCAACTATCATTTTAGCTGACAATCAAGTGACTATAAAAATGAATAGCAATTTCGTCAATCATTCTTAAGCTAAGCACATTGATACATCGTATTACTATGTTCGAAATAAGGTAGAAGAGAAAGCAATCAGATTGAAATACATATTCATCGATCAAATGATGATCGATGATCTAATCAAATCTCTGAACTCAGACAAATTTCTAAGATTCAGATCAGTTATGAGACTAGCTTCAAGGAATGAGACTATCTCGTCGAGCATGACGTCGGCGAGTAAAAGAGCACGGTATACATAGAAGATCTGAATAGCTTCACATGAAGCTTCAATTTCTAAGAGGAAGTGTTGGAAACGGGATACGTATGCACATACGTATGCACATACGTATGCTCATACGTATACTCCGACGGTTAGTTATTTCCGCTTCGGCCGAAGCGGCTTGACGCTAGGGGTATTTATCCTTCCTCTCACTTCTTCCTTCATCTGTATGCTCTACCATATATGCTCTACCTACTAGATAGTCAATTTACCTACATGCACATATTCGCTCTGACCCTCATATACCAATAGTACGAGCTCAACGCTACACGAGCAGCAGCCTGAAGTGCACTCCCGTAATAGTAACCCGCTGCGTTTACGTCCACTTTGCGCTGGAGTAGCAATTTCACGCATTCGTAGTCCTCAGCCACGATTGCCATCTGCAGCAGTAGCTCATATTGCTTCTTATCCGCCTTTTCTCTGGGAAGACGTGGCATTAGCAATTTGACCACAGCTTCAGGGCCACCCTCTAACACATCTTTGATAGAGCTCGAGAGGATAAAGCTGCCAGAAGAGTGATGATATTCTGATACTTCACCCCAAAGAACGCAAGCGCTGAATTGAGGACCGGATTTCTAATAGCACTGCTTTTTGGCATGACTGCCACGGCCTGAAAGAGTATCTTCATAATGGTAGCTGCTCTAGTCTCCCGGCCAGCGGCAGCTTTAAGTGCAGTCTTACCCTTAGAAGTAAACTTATCAAGAACTGCACCCTTGTCAATGATTAATTGAACAACTTCCTCGGAACAGTGCGCTGCCGCCGTATACAAAGGATATGCTGGGCAACCAGCCAATTCGTTGACATCTGCACCTTCTTCAAGCAACAACTTAATGATTGCTTCTTGCGCAGTTGCATTGGGCAGGCACCAATCGCTGTACACAACGAGTTGATGACTGAGTGACGACTTAGAGGAAATGCTATACATAGCTGCTTGTAGAGCGTTACTCCACCGTGGCCGCTGTTCAATCCAGGGAGTTTATAAGGAGCGAAATCCATCCTGAGGGGTAGAAACTCTCTCGACTACCGCATTAACGTCACCGCCCTCCCGGATTAGAAACTCAGCCACCTCTCTATGGTCATTGCGGGCTGCGATATCAAGGGCACGGTTGAGTATGTTGTGACGTGACTCGCTGCTTAAGAATTTTTCAACCAACAAGCGAAGAATGTCCGCAAAACCATGACCAGAGATAGCCGTGACTGCTTCCTGGGATATCGTAAGATATTTTTGTCCAGAATAGCGCTGAATAGAAAAAAGCACAAGTTCGGAATAGCCCTTCATGGCTGCTTTCACCATGCTTTTACTGCACTTTATGGGCCCAAAGAGATTACGCCTATCATTCTCAACGAGAGACAATACCGCTCTACTATGACCAAATTCACACCCTATAATGCTCGGCCCAGTACAGAGCGCTGTAATGATAAAACCTTTCCGCTGGACAAAGGCCAACCTCCAGTCCCACTGGCAAACATATCAAGACAGCTCATTGCAGCCAGCCTGTGTGCGTGATGCGTGGCCAAGTCTGGTTGTGTTTCGAGAATTTTTTGAACAGATACATGGGCGAAACGGAGGATGTTCAGTTTTGAATCAAGAACTACCATATCGAAGCATATTTTTAGTAGGTCGGTAAGCTTCAACTCGGCTTACGTCAGGGCTCAGTTTCTTCTGAACGAATCAACATATTCAAATAGCAGAGAGCGTCGTGTACAAACGACAAACATACCAAGGCGAGGCATCCCAGGCCTTTATACAGTGTCGATGGCTCGTAGGAGCTTTGCTGAAGCAGTTTTATCGCACCGAAGCGAATTCTACTCGACTGGTGGGACGCGATTTCTGAGTAAAACTCTTTCTCTTCTCATTAGCCAGGTACTGGTTCCAATGTTGTTCGACATGCGCTTCGTCCAGAAAGCCACGAACGAATCGGGACTTTGTCTAAGAAAGAGATTGTGAGACTGGTGTGCTAATATTCGCCATCTAGAAAGTAAAATATGAACTATCTGGACAAGCCGATTGTATAAGTCTTGGAGTAAAGTATCGGCAACAGTGGGGTATCTATCATCAAAGCTTATAGGAACAACTTCCAATTCATTGCAATGACTACCTCTAATAATGCAAGCAGGGACAATAGGCCTAGAGGTGTATTAAGAGAAAATGACATTCTCAAGCCCAAAGCTTACGGTTATCGACATCCTAGCCCTAACCCTAAACGACTATCGTGGGTCGGTAAAAACCTTTAAAAGACCTCTGTCGACTTTATGGTCATAAAACCATGGCCTTTCATCGTCTTATCCGCTGGTCATTGAGGCTGTGGGTGTCGGTGAAGATTCGATGAGCGGTAAAGGCTACAGATAATGTCACGGCATCCATACCGTTTCTGAGACTTCTGGACAGATGAAGTGCTCCTAGTTTGCATAAGAAGCAAGATGGAAACCTCAGATAATAAGGAGTATCTACAAGTTCCTACAGGCCGTGAACGAAATGAAATGAATAGTCCAAAATATGATATTCCTGATCTTTCACATTGTGATGATGCCTTCATAAATTAGACTTGCCTAGATCCTCTACAAGAACCTTCGTGTCATCGATTGCCCGCAAATCGAGAGTTGGAGATTTCAATATCTGTATTGTGTTTATAATCCAGGGACACACATCAAGGAAAGCCAATGATCGGAGGGGTCACGGGACCAAGCCTTGCGCTTCGTTAGGCGAACAAGGCAAAAACAGGCAACAATGTGTGACTGCGCATACATGTACCGGCAGTCCGTACGCCTCACTTTTATCAATCTCGAGGCCCACATTGGAAGAGTCTGGGTTACACACAAGCACAAGCATCTATGCCAGACCAATCATACGAAACACAACCGAAAGGAGTCCTGGAAATTGTGACCCATACACTCTGCCGCACCGGGCAATTTGCACATCAGACCACCCTCAAGGTCAGACTATGAGGCTCGACAATGACTCTCGGCGAGGCTGTGAAGTGCAAAATGCAAGTAATATCGTAGACTTCCCTCGACCGAGTTCTCGAAGGATTCGCGCATTGCCTCAACAGCGGGGCTCCTCGTCGTAATCGTTACACATCTTCGGCGGTGCAAAAAGCCAAGTCTAAGCTTGCGCAGCCCGTTTTCTATCTCATCTTCAGCATTAGACATATTCGGTTTTACTGTTCGAAGGATTTGAGCTCAGCCTGCGAGAAACTTAGACTAAGATGCCTAATTATGACGAGCGGCTGTCGGATAGCCAAAGTCAGCCCGAAGTACGAGACGATTGCTAGCAAAAACAGTATTTCGTGCCATAGAGCTGCTTTTGCTGACTTGAAACAGATTCAGTACGACAAACAAGTTGGTTTAGAGAGAGAATCCTATATCCAACGTAGAAATCCACGGGGAAACATGGGACCTCCACCCCCACCAGTTGATCCCGCGCTGGACTCATGGAATTCTAGTACCGTACCCCTTTCTCCAGGTATTGGATTAGATCATCTGTTACCACCCAACCTTGGACTTCAAGATAGATCCACATCTTCGGGAACACCAGGCGATCTCAATAACTTCCCATCAGATCTTCAACTACCTTCGATGAAACAGACCGATTTGCAATCCGATCCTTTGCTACGCTTCTGGGCTGACCCGGGTCCTTGGAATTCACAACGTATTGGTGGAGAACCAAGCCATTCCCCTATGAATCATAAGTATATTGGCTCCTATGGGCGAGACCCACGGCCTAATGCTTTTCTTGGCCAGTATCGACCGTCTCCGAGATCAGACCTGGGTAGTAGCACCACTGAGAGGTACCATGTTGATTCTGGATATGAGTCCAGGAGTTTAGCAACCAGATCCATGCATAGTGCAGACCCCAGAGACCAAAGCCAAGGATGCCAAAGTCTTGCTGGAGACGTCAATGAAATGCAATTATATCCGAACCCGGAGAGTATGTATCACGGACCTCTTCCAGCTCCTTCAATACCTCAGGATATTCAATACGCCAATTTTGAGTTGCCTAATGATGCAATGCCTGATGGTCCTGCTATGTTTCCATTAACCTGCCCCGAACCGGATTGCGATGGTACCTTTAAGAATTCGTCTGAGCATAGGTAGGTAATTATTTTCGATTCTGCAATCCTTCCATTGATTTTGCATGATAGGAAACATATACTGCGACATACCAGGCCCCACAAGTGTCAAGAACCAGGCTGTACCAAAACGGATGGCTTCAGTACCAATAATGATCTCGAAAGGCATAGAAAAAGTGTACATAAAATTGCACCAAAGAATACCTCGGACAAAAGTTTCCGCTGTGCAGCACCCAATTGTTCGAAAAGGGAAAAAATCTGGCCCCGTCTGGATAATTTCCGTCAGCATTGTACGCGAATGCATGCCAAAGAGTGCACCAACATCGATGATCTGGTCAGGAAGTCAGTTGTTATCTCAAACATGTGCGGATACATGTAGTATTGATAATTATGTAGGTCCGAGCTGGATGCTGGATCGTCGATTCAATTGGTGGCTGACAATGGGATTGCCAACAATCAAAAGCTCTCGCAACACACTATTGATCGTGATGGAACCAAATTACCATGTTATACCAATCTACAGACGTTACAAAAATCTTCGGCTACTGATTCAAAGGTAGAGCCTTATCAACAAAGTGTCGTATCATCCTCGCATGTTGAGAGTAACAACTATCATGGACAGAAGCCTTTTAATACCGCCGCCAGTGCGGAAGAAAGGCAATTTCATAACAATTTTCTGCCTATGAATCCTGGAATCACTGTCAATGATCATGGAAGCAGCAGCAACAATCACCAAACATCCCGTTCAGCGCAGATCGGCTTACATACAAGTCAACAACCAAGGAATCTGGGTCCCACCCTCGATGTACAGCCAATGAACCTATCACGTGAGACATCACATTCACCAAATCCTACTCCAGTCAGTCCATCAAATCAAAGAATGCAGGAAACTACCAAGAATGAGTCTATAGTCATCCAAACAAAAGCCGAGGAGGTCTCCCAGGAGGTAGCAACCGACGTGGTCCAAAACCTAAGCCATGGCTCCTTGGAAGAAATCGAACAAGCTATCAAAGCCCGAGTCCTCAGCCTTTTAAATCCCGACGGCACTCGCAAACGTAAAGCCGAAACCGCAGGTATAGTCGAGACTCCTGACCCTAAGCGCCGCGTTTCCTGCGATCAATGCAATAAAACCATGGGCCGACGCTGCGACCTCAGGTATCCCTCCCTCTCCCACAGAACCTCTTGTCTTCCCTCGTCCCTCCTTGTCCCCTCAAACCCCTCCTTTCACGGAACTCCCTTGGCCCAGACTAAGAACGATATTCGCTAGGAAACACAAGAAACGCCATACGCGCCCTTACGGCTGCACCTACACGTCCTGCACCAAAGCCTTTGGCTCCAAAAACGACTGGAAACGCCATGAAAACACGCAACATTATCAAATCGAAACCTGGCGCTGCCACCATCCCCTCTCCTCCAGCCGTATAAATCAGTGCGCCAAGATCTTCTACCGCCGCGAACAATTCACTGCTCACCTCAAGGATCATCATGATGTCAAGAATGAAGAGCAGATAAGGGAGCAGAGCAAGAGGGTAAGGATTGGGCGGAATGGACAAAGTGGCTTTTGGTGTGGATTTTGTAAGAAGGTGGTGACGTTGCGGTCTAAGGGATTGGAGGCTTGGGACGAACGGTTTGATCATATTGATGATTTTCATTTTAAGAAGGGGGAAAAGATTGATGAGGGATGGTATCCGCTGGAGTCGGATATTCCAAAAGGACTACTGAGAAATGAAAACGTCCTTGATAGCGGAGGACCATCGACCGCCCCTGACGCGTCAGATACTGAAAGCAGCGACGAGGCTCAACCAGATAGCTCATCTCCAGAGGAAGTACAATTCGACGCTCCTACTCACGATATCAATATGGAAACCGAGTCCGACCTTTCCACTAAGCAACAGCGGGCGTGGTATTGCGTGAGTTGCTTTTACCTCACTGTGAATCCGCCTTTTGCATCGGTTGCTAACATTCTGAGGAAATAGTGCAGATGCAAGTACGGTCCACACAACAATCAGCTCTATGGACAATGTATGGGCGAAGCTTGTAAGCACATAAAGTGCACGACGTGTAGACGTGAGTTGGAGCGACGGGAGTATTGAAGGCAGGAACCGACACGGAGTACAATGCCGTCTGAGATGTTGATACACACGGCGAGACCAAATGCCGGGGTCTGGACGAGTCCGAAGAAGTCGGGGTTTCCAGTATTACCGATGCTTGGAGGCGGACGTTGATGGGTTTTGATACTTGCCAATCACTGACTCTACGAATCACAAGGGGTCATATACGAACGGTCAAGATCGACAGTACTTTCGATCCGTTGCTCATAAATCTCGGACCTACTTTATCAGTCACGTCTCCACCAAGGAAGATCAAGAGTTTTCGAGCCACAACCTCAACACAGCAAGTACATTTCTATCAGCAGGTTACATCGACACCAACAACAGACAAAGCTAGACCGAAGACCCCACGGGGGAGACGTTTTCGAAGAACTACAATCGACAACGATCTAAACCTCCTACCCACAACCTTCAACCCATTCCACCATATGCCACCCCCTCCCAAACCCACAACAACAGCCCCAGCTCCAACTCCAACACACCCACTCTCCTCCCCCAACAGGACCCAGCCATGACGTCAGCGTCATAAAACCGCACCCTCTCGAAGACACTTGACACACAAAGGGCAAGAAGTGCTTCGAAGACAGTGTCAACTCAAGTATTACGAAGTCAAGCATCATCTGATATCTCCAAACACACCCACTTTCCGCCCGGCCCACCCCCCAAAAAGTTAACAGAATTCAGCAAGCAACAACAAGACTACGACGCCAAAACCTCCAGAGATCCGAGTATACGGCAGGGATAACAAGTACTAAACTCAAGCCACGCCATCGCAACCGTCAAGGAAGATTTACTAGCAAACGACTAAAACGGGTAACTATACCGGAGGGGTAAGGAGTGCTGCAAAGCCGGTATGTGGGGCAGAGGAGTTTGAAGGCGGTTCGATATGAGGTAGCAAAACACACAATTTCGCTTCGGTATCGTAATGAAATTAGCATATTCTTTCTTTAACGACGCGAGAATATCTTGTACCGAAACTCACAAACTCTAACCATCATCCCCATTCCCCCCCCAATTCGTTCCTCATTCTCTATTCCCCCTTCCTATTCCCCCTCCCCCCCATCCCCCCATCCCCTCATCATCAAACAACAAAACCAAACCTTCTAGAAACACACAACTCTTATGAAAAAACCGACGCATCAAAGTATAAACTGCCTGAGAGTCTGAGAAGATGGGAAATGAGTTTCATGGCGTTTGGAGGGGGAAGGTTGCGGTTGTGTGGGTTGTGTGGGTTGTGGGGAGTGGGGAACGGAAAGTCCTTTGAGTTTTGTCGTTTTTTTGTGAGGATTTTTTTGGTTAGGATTTTGATCAAGTCGTTTTGTCTCATCTCACTTCTTTCTCTTCTCGTTTCCCTTTCCCATCGCCTCCCCCCCCCCCCGTCCGTTCCCCACTCCCTATTCCCCCTCCCTCTCTCACCTCACTCCCTATTCCCCCTCCCCCCCATCCCCCCATCCCCTCATCATCAAACAACAAAATCAAAACCCCTATACACAACTCTTATGAAAAAATCAATACATCAAAGTAATAAACTGCCTGAGAATCTGAGAAGACGGGAAATGATTTTCATGGCGTTTGAGGGGGGAAGGTTGCCGTTGTGTGGGGAACGAAAAGTTCTTTGAGTTTTTTTAGTTTTTTGTGAGGATTTTGATCAAGTCGTTTTCTCTCCCCTCTCCCCTCTCCCCTCTCCCCTCTCCCCTCTCCCCTCTCCTCTCCCCTCTCCCTCCCCTATCCCCTTCACCTTCCCCCCCACCTTCCCACCCCTCCCTCTCCCAACCCATCCCCTCCAAACTCCACAAAACAACCCCCCAAAAAACCCCATAAAACCACCACAGCAGAATCCATCAATTCCTCAAGAAGCTTGAATCAACAATAAACTCATTCTTATAATCAGCGCTTCTAAATCAACTTACTGTACCCATCACCACTCCACCCAACACCACTCTCTCCCCCCCCCCCCCGCCCCCGGGGGGGGCCCCCCCCCCGCCCCCCCCCCCCCCCCCCAACACCCCCCCCCCCCCCCCACAGCCACCCCAAGAG
>JAABUZ0100001995.1_pt1 | contig 35734 bp, 25 predicted proteins | sample 5562091 | NCBI WGS metagenome assembly JAABUZ01 (sample SAMN12813069, study PRJNA571459) | rock metagenome | isolation source: Antarctica rocks | place: Antarctica: Victoria Land, Linnaeus Terrace sud | collected 2015-12-21 | reverse complement strand
TATAGTAATGCATTTAGATAATGCATTTGTATGTTATTTGTGCGTTATTATTTTTAAACTATTTTTAGTAATTTAAATAATGCGAATTTTTTTAAAAATAGAAAATCTTGGCATTTTGACGTCATTTTCGATTGCTTGACGAGTCGATTGAACCAAGTTAAGAAATCGTTGACCCAAGTCGATTCCAAGTCGAGTCAAGAGATTGATATCAAGTATCTAGGTTGGGCCAGAATGTTGGTACCGAAACCCGACCCGGCGGTCAATCTATTAATAATGCGTTTTATCTTGTAAGATTTTTATTGCGATATATTGTCTTTAATCTTAATCAAATCTAAATAATTTAATTTAGAATAACTATAAAAATTCGTATTTAAAGAAAAAGATTTTAGTTAAATCACGAATACAATTGAGTAAATTCTTTATATAAATAGTAGTTCTAGTAAATAGGCGAGACGATTAATTCTTTTCTTTATAAGAAAAGAATCGCAACATTAAGATAAAATCTTCTTGCTTAATTTTTCGAATAAATAATAGTTATAATTGAGGCGCAAGTAGATCTTGTTATCTAAGTTAAGTAGCATAAACTAATGTTTAACATCGTAATAAATTTTCGTCTTGACATTAACAAATACGATTGCGTTAGCAATCTTGACGCGAAATTCTAAACGTTTCTTAAACACGTTCGTGATTAAGTAATTGTCGTAAAGTAAAAAAAGTGCTTTCTTAATTTTAAACTTATACATTACTTTGTTAAGAACGAGATCGATAACGACATTTGAATTGTTGTTTAGTTGTAACTATAAAGTAGATAAAGCTTGTTATTACTTAACGTTAGAATAAATAATAATAAGATAACAAATAGCAATTTTCAAGATCTAATTAGATTGCTTTGATTGATCGTTCGTTTACAAATAATAAATTTTATTGATTAGAAGTAAGATATCTAGTTAAAAAAAAATTCCTGCTAGAATTTAGAGATAAATTCTGGGTCGCAATCGAAAATAATAATTTAAGATATATTTTAATTCGTCGTTTGCAAGCGATCTAAGACGCGTCGTGCTCAAACAATTGCGAAGTTCGTAATGTAATTAAGAATCAATTGTAGACTAATTGTTGGATTGAATTTCGATTTCAACTTTTGAAATCAACTTAACTCGTCAATTTCAACTATAGGAATCGATTTGAAACTCAATTCGATTCGCGCTAATTTGAAATTGACTCGATTCAACTTAAGTCGATTTTCGATTTTAATATTAGAAATTGAATCGAATCGTCAAGAAATCAAAAATTACGTTATTATGTCAAGAATTACTATTTTTAGAATCAAATATTTATTAATATATTGTATTTTTTGCAATCTATAGATTCTATAAACCTTATAGATGCGATTTATTACTATAATGCATTATTTGCATTTATAGATTCTATAAATCTTATAGATGCGATTTATTACTATAATGCATTATTTGCATCTATAGATTCTATAAACCTTATAGATGCAATTTATTACTATAATGCATTATTTGCATCTATAGACTCTATAGACCTTATAGATGCAATTTATTACTATAATGCATTATTTGCATCTATAGACTCTATAGACCTTATAGATGCTATTTAATGTTTTTCTTTTTCTAAAATAGTAATGCATTACTATAATGCATTATCTTATTATAATTTAGATAATTAAATATTATTAACTATATATTAACTATCTATTTACAATATATTAACTATCTATTTACAATATATTAACTATCTATTTACAATATATTAACTATATATTAACTATTATTGACTATAATATAATTAAATCAATAGTCTTAACAATTCGTGTCGATTTTTCGAATTGATTTTCGATTTTAAGTTTACAATTCGACTTAAATTGTCAATTTAACTTTAGGAATCGAATCGTCAAGACTTTCGAATCGAATTAATACAAATCGTCAAGATTCAAGTTAAGTACTTGACTCAAACTCGATAACTTGATTCGACGCAATTAGTTTAATCAATTGCAAGCGACGACTAAAATTATCGATAATAATAAGTAGACAATCGTATTTACTAGATAGTTTAATCACGTAATTTATAGCTATAATGTAAAAAGAATAAGATTTAATAAATATTGACATTAGTTTATCGTAAAAACGATAATATTTAATTTGATTAACTTAATAAGCAAAACAATGTTCGACATAGATGCGAATCTTATTAAGTGCTCAAGAAATAAAGAGCGTTTCGCAAATTCTTGCGAAGCAACTATAATAATCGAAGTAATAATTATTGTCATAAATTGTTTTAAAGATATTCTTTTTTGTTGATCTAAATATGTATAGTCGCAAGCAAATATTGTTTTCGTCGAAATAATATATTAGATCGTCGCGAAGCTCAAAGCCAATTTTGATACAAAATTTCTTAGAAATAGATTTCTTAACACTTTTAAACTTATCGATATTATTATAATTATCAAGAACTTGATTGTTGTTATTAAATATCTACTTTAAAGATATTTATTTCTAAGATGTTCGCTTCTTTAAGCTTGTTAACATGTTTAATTAGATTTTGTCAAAAAAATTTCTTAGCGTATTCGTCAAGCAAACGTTATTTAAAGTCTATTAACATCATAGCAATTAAAATGTCTTAATAAGCGTATATTTAATTCGATATCTTAAGATTCTTGATTTTATTGTGATAGATATCTATATTTAGTGCTTTCGAATTGTTAATGTCTATTCTTATAGTAAATGTAACGAGCAATCTAGAAAGCGCGTCGAGAATAATGTGCTATTTCTTGAAACAATATTTTACATTCAATTGAAATTGACTAAGATAAATAAACGCGCGCACTAAGCATAAATTAAGTTTATTTGTATTGTTCGAACTAAGCGTAGTCTAACGTAGTGTGATCGTTGGGTCGGGTCGAACACTTTTTTCTCAACTCGACCCATTCTCTTGGGCCTCGTAGGATTGGGTTTCGTCGAGTCAATGCCAAGAACCCAAGCTAACTTCGTCACGTTAGCATTATCTTATCTTATCTTATCTTATCTATGCGCTAACTCGATTGGGCTAGCGCAAGGTTCACGCTAATCGCATATGGTTAGCGCGTCACGTGACGTCACGTGATTGGGTGGGTCGAGTTAAACATTCGACGCGCATTCTTCGCTCGTCCCACCATGTTGGGCTAGGAAATTTGCTTGATCCTAGGGTTAGGGTTGGGCGAGTCAACCCGATCGAGCTAAAACTCGACCTAACGATCACGCTACTTTTAAAACATTGTAACATCGTTTATCTTGTCTTTACAAAAATTGTAAATAGATTTTATTAAATTGTTTAAACAAATAATAATTAGTCAAATTATTTCGTGTAATTTTTTGTAATTAAAGTAATAGAATTTTTGTCTTATATTTGATTTACAAAACTTCTAGAAAGTCTTATTAATAAATTTTTATATAATGCTCTTGTCTTTAATTTTTTTAATTTTTTTTATTGCTTTGACGTATCTTTTAATACGTATATAGATAATTGTTAAATGTTATCAAAGCATATTGTCGTATCAAATTTCAAGATATTTAAGAAGATCGTTAAGAACGCGAGAGAGATAAAAGAGAAAACAATTAAATCGTTTAATCAATTCAAATAATTGACAAGAATAGAATAATTTGTATAAAAGACTAGACTGGTCGCGCTAACCCGGAAATGTCACGTGCAAATGCCAAGACTCGGGTCGAAAAAAATTCGAGGAATCGAATCGCTTAAAGTAGTTTAGTCGATTACTATAAGTAGTTTAGCGCGCTTCGCGCTAAACTAATTTGAGCGATTCGATTCCAAAAAATCGTCGCGACCCGATCTTGGCGCCGGGTCGAGCTAGAGGGGTGATATCATAACTCGACCCAACGATTAGTCTATAAAAGACAACAAAGAACGAGTTCGAAGAATAATTTAATACAATTGTTTTACTCGATACCATTAATGACAAAATAATTAACAAATAATCGAATTTTCTTCTTATTAAATCGCATTATATGACAAAGACGTTTAAAGAAAATTCGATTTAAATCGAATTTAGATCTTTTATACTTTACTAATTTAATATATGAATGTCAAGAATTGTCGACAAGATATAAACTCAAAATAACGACAATAACAAGAGCAAGAGCGAGAGCTATATGTATGTCTTAATCGTCGTCGATCAATTGAGTTAATTGAGTCAATTAAGGCATGCTAGATAGAATAAAAGAGATTAAGAATGCACATTATTAATAAGAGAAGACGAAATTAATCAAATACGATAATTATTAGATTGCGATTCATATTATTCGATCTAGTATAGCGCGAACGAGCTAGCAATTCTAGACCTTATTAGCTCTCGCAAATTAATTGAATAATCGTATTGAATAAAGTTGCGCAACCTATTTAATGTAGTTATCTTCTCATCAAATTTGATAACATTGTCACAGTAATTTCGTAAGAAGTAAACAATATTCTCGTCGCGATTTTCTATTCACATTTTGATCTTGTCGTCGCGATTTTCTATTCGCATTTTGATCTCGTCGTCGCCATTAAACATTATTAGAATCACCCCCCCTGCCTATGATATTGTCGCCATGAGTCCTTTCTTCCCCCCCCCTTAGACTAACCGTCGGGCCAGATTATAATATCATCCCTCTAGCTCGACCCGGCGCCAAGATTGGGTCGCGACAATTTTTTGAAATCGAATCGCTCAAAGTAGTTTAGCGCGCTTTGCGCTAAACTACTTATAGTAATCGACTAAACTACTTTAAGCAATTCGATTCTTCGAAATTTTTTTGACCCAGGTCTTGGCATTTGCACGTGACATTTCCGGGTTAGCGCGGCCAGTCTACCCCCCCTTCTGCTACCCTCATCGCCGCTCAATTGAATAGTCAATTAGATAGTCAAGTTATCGACGCCTCGAATCTCGACGTCGACAATCAATTGAGCATTGCCCGCGATTCTAATGTTTCTCTCTTCTTCTCTATCAACTTTATCCTCCTTCGCGTCTCTCCTAGCCTAGAAAAGGCTTGTCGACTAGACTGGCCGCGCTGACCCGGAAATGTCACGTGCAAATGCCAAGACCTGGGTCAAAAAAATTTCGAAGAATCGAATCGCTTAAAGTAGTTTAGTCGATTACTATAAGTAGTTTAGCGCAAAGCGCGCTAAACTACTTTGAGCGATTCGATTTCAAAAAATTGTCGCGACCCAATCTTGGCGCCGGGTCGAGCCAGAGGGATGGTATCATAACCTGGCCCGACGGTCAATCTATCGTCGACGCGTCTTCAATAGCAATTTCCAAATACTAGAAGGAAAGAATTACAATCGCCTATGACCTTTTGTTTCTAATATCTGGGTCCTCAATTAAACGCGTCCTCGAACGAAGGAGAACACGCAAACAATCTATTGATACTGTCGTTTTTGAAGGCAGACGACAAATTGGGCAGAGAAAGAGCGTACGTCGGCCATTACTAGATAGATAGAACAGCTAACACACCTTATCGACTTCATTAGAAAGAGGAGGATAAATACAGCTCTGCAGGAACTCGCCGACGAGATAGATAACGTCGTCGAGAGGCTTCCTCGCAAGCGAAGGCGTAGATTTGAGGACAATAAGGAGGAGGGCTAAATATAAATTTATTGACTATACTATTCTATACTACTACATATAATGGCGACGATAAGGTGCCCCTCTGCTCCCCAAACTATTTGGTGGCATTGCCATCAAAATCCAGTAAGAGCAGAGAGGCATCCCTTGGGGGCAGTCGCGATCACGATGAGGTTTGCATTTGGCGACGGTAAGGTGGCGACGGTGAGGTGCAAATTGCGACGGTAAGGTCAGCCCTCGTTCTTCGGAAATTAAGGTGGCAGTGTCACCTAATTTGGTAGGGAGGGGTGATCATCGCGCAGTATTATATTTTAGAAAACGCCTGCATTATAGAAGCTTCCCAAGAAAGGGGCTGCCGAAATTAGAAGGGGAGATAGATAGACATCTCGATTGGGAAGATTAGAGTGGATCAACGTCTCAATCCGTAACCTTGGCCATGCCACGGCAACGGCATCCTGCGCACGATATCAAGACCATACGAGGATTCGTCACCGAAAAGAGAATCGGTGGTGATTACGGCTCGTAGTGAAGGTGACATCCAATCGACAGTGCACATGAGGTTGACATGGAACGGTTGGGTTTCTCGACTTCAGGAGTGGATTTGCGGAAATTTCCCAGCCCTTTCCCAATCGCATCTAGTGGCTACATTTCCCTGGGTGCGACCTCAACATCGGCCGAAACATCTGGAAAGATAAAATCTGTCGGTCTCCTTCCTCTCGACTACTGCTCCATCTCACAAACACTCCTTGCTTTTACACCTACTGTGTATGAAATTCCAGAGCTACAAAGTGTTAAGAAGACCTGCGAAGAACTCGCCTCGGATTGATAACATCAATACTGTTAGTCGCCCTTTCCCCTTTATCCGTAGCTTTCCGGCTCCAATACCTGGCATGGGTTTCTTCAAAGCTTTGGCCTAAAGCTTCTCTCCGTGGGCAGTGGCCCGGCAGTGTTCCAGTCCCCATTGCCTCAAATCGTTCGCACTGACTTGGGGTACCAATCAGTCAGCAACGATTGTTTGATTCTTCGAGCTTCTCTTTCTCTGGCATTTCCTACCGTTCGACGCCCGCTCGTGGAAGCCGAGACTAATGACCGGTGTTTATCTATAGTGAGCGAGCCGCCTCTCCACCACGTCAGCCACAATGGCATCCAAGGCCCTACCGTCACACCTCAAGGGTGCTTTGAGCAATGGTGATGGGATCGGAGCTTTCGAACCGAAGCACCACGGGAAGAGTCAATCGCACATGGTGAGTACCATCTCTGGTTGGAGAGAATGAGTGTGTCACCACAGTCCCTCGACATTCACATTTTGCGCGTCAAGTGAAGGAACGCTCCGTTCGGTCTTGGAGGATGTACTTTCCAAAGTTACACCCGAGCCTCCCGATCGAGTACCTTCCATTATTTGTCACATTCACATCAAAAGCTACAATTCAGACTTTGGAGTCTCGCCCTGGCTAAGCCAATAGCCCGTTTTATATACATTATGACCAGCAGACCTGTACAGCAGCAGAGAAGGCCCTCGTCATGATTTACCTCCCGACAGTACAGAAATGAAGCTAACTCGCGAGCGCGCGGATTCAAAGGCATTCGAAAACACCTCGACCTCAGTAGCAGCCGGACAAATGCGCAATGCCCTCAATGCGCTGGCGGATACTTGCAAGGATGCGGATGAGAAGGCTCGGTTCGAGACGGAGATGGACAACTTTTTCGCCCTCTTCCGTCGGTATCTCAATGACAAAGCTAAAGGCAATGCTGTTTCATGGGACCGCATCGCACCGCCCGAACCAGAACAAGTTGTCGATTATCATGACCTTCCCAACTCGGATGCTATCGAGTTCCTCAACAAGCTGGCAGTTATCAAGCTGAACGGCGGTCTTGGTACCTCTATGGGTTGTGTTGGTCCTAAGTCAGTCATCGAAGTCCGCGATGGGATGTCCTTCCTCGACCTTTCCGTCCGTCAGATCGAGTACCTAAATCGTACCTACAATGTCAATGTTCCTTTCGTACTGATGAACTCCTTCAATACCGACGAAGATACTAGCAACATCATCAAGAAATACGAGGGCCACAATATCGACATCATGACCTTCAACCAATCTCGCTACCCCCGTATTCTCAAGGATTCTCTTCTCCCTGCTCCTAAATCCTACGACTCCCAGATCTCGGATTGGTACCCTCCCGGACACGGTGACGTCTTCGAGTCACTCTACAACTCTGGCATACTTGATAAGCTCATTGGACGTGGGGTCGAGATTGTCTTCCTGTCCAACGCTGACAATCTTGGTGCTGTTGTGGACCTACGTATATTGCAGCACATGGTTGAATCGAAAGCCGAGTACATCATGGAATTGACACCCAAGACCAAGGCCGATGTCAAGGGTGGTACCATCATCAACTACGACAACTCCGTCCGCCTCCTCGAAATCGCTCAAGTTCCGAAAGAGCACACCAATGAGTTCAAGTCGATCAAGAAGTTTAAGTACTTCAACACGAACAACATCTGGCTGAATTTGAAAGCTATCAAACGCGTGGTCGAGAACAGTGAACTCGAGATGGAGATCATTCCCAACAATAAGTCGATCCCGGCCGACAAGAAAGGAGAGTCTGACGTCTCCATTGTTCAGCTCGAGACCGCCGTCGGAGCCGCCATCCGTCACTTCGGCAACGCACACGGGGTAAGCGTGCCGCGGAGCCGTTTCCTACCGGTCAAGACGTGCTCGGATCTGATGCTCGTGAAATCGGATCTTTACAGCCTGAAGCACGGTTCGCTGGTGATGCACACAGATCGGTTTGGACCTGCGCCCTTGATCAAGTTGGGCACCGACTTCAAAAAGGTCAGCGACTTCCAGAAACGGATCCCCAGCATACCTAAGATACTCGAGTTAGATCACCTAACCATTACTGGAGCTGTGAACTTGGGTCGTGGAGTGGTTCTGAAGGGGACGGTCATCATTGTGGCGACGGAGGGTAGCACTATTGACGTGCCGCCGGGATCGATTTTGGAGAACGTTGTCGTACAGGGTAGTCTGAGGTTGTTGGAACATTGAGCATCGATGGCGCTGTCGTGCTTGTACTCCTTTCTACATACATTAATTGGTTGCAATGCCTGTGGTTGTTCATATTATTATGGTTGGGTTCGACAACTTCCACTGTCAGAAGTTCCGTTTGCTGGTTGATAGGTACCCTAATCCGAAAATCGATCATCTTTATTTCATCCTCATGGTTTGACACCAATTTTCAAATGCATACTGATCTAAAATGTTCAGTGAAGGAAGCCAAGACATGACGGTCTTGTCTCGAAGCACCGTCAGTGAGTAAGAGTTGGAATGGGGCTTCATGTGAACGCTTACTAATAAGGGCCTGTTTACATGTACTTTATGTCTTGTTAACAGTTGAGTATACCCTGTGAGGTTAAAGTACTCGTACCTACTGTACCTGAAGTAATCGTGGGTCCCCCTGTAGGCATCGGCAAGCGCTCCCTACATGTACTCATGCCTGCCGAGGTCCAGGTTGCTACTCACGATTCACGAAGACATTTCGATTTGTCCCTTCATAGCACTTTGGCCGCTAATTATAAGATGCTGCTAAAGGGTTTTGCTCCTTGGGCCAAAACATAAAGTAAAGTATGCAGCGTTAATCCATTGGTTTTCTGTTCAGCCAGTATAAGCATCGAGTACCTCGTACGCGCCGCCCTACATCTAGCAGCAATCCAGATAAGCCCGTTCAAGGAGCATCCTCTCCCGAACCTTTAGCTCCATTGAGAGCGACATTCCAAACCACCATCACACTTGGCATCGGCAAAATCCTCCTCATCGTATCCAAATTTCCAGAGCAGCCTTCCTACTCCAAAAGTCGCTGCGTCAGAGCGAAGCAATCCGATCCCGGCGCTGCGGGATAGGCTGGCGCTAGAAGATGGTACAAAGTTGTGGCAATCAGGCCCGATGATTGCTCGCGTGCCCTACTCCTTTTCGCTTGTCGTTCTCTTGACCTGGGCGCTTCAATGCGCCTGGGTAAGGGGAGATGCCGACTTTGAGAGTGTCCGCGTTTTGATGACCGAAGACTCAAGTGGAAAGGGAGGAGATCCGAAAGAAAAATATTGGCGTGAGTAATCCATTCCAATGGCGTTCTTGCATTTCTAACGGACAGCTTGGCACAGATGAATCAGTGTAAGTGGCAACACATGGCCATACCAAGCATCCGGCACTAACAGACAACAGATTTCACCCACATTATGATGGACGGTAGGTGCATCCTTGCAGTCTTCAGCGTCCTAGCTTACGAGTGATCAGCTTCACCGACCACGAATTATCTTACGACGACCAAAGGACAAACCTTACCGCGGCGATGCAAGCCTATCTCCTTACAATGGCGGATTTTGGGGCTGATACGTGGATAATGCATGGGACATTGCTGGGCTGGTGGTGGAATCGCAAAGTACGCTTCTGTTCGGGACTGGAGGCCCGTTGCAAGGTCTGACAGATGGTAGATAATGCCTTGGGACTCGGATATCGACGTCCAAGTTTCTCTGCCCACCATGGATTTCCTCGCACGCTACTACAACATGACGATGCATCACTATAGTTCGCCAGAGATGCCTCCGGGAGGTAGAAATTACATGCTCGAGATCAACCCAGGATACGTCAATGGCTCACCAGATGACTGGTTGAATGTCATCGATGCGAGGTGGATTGATACGGAAACCGGCGTCTTCATTGATATTACCACCGCCAGGCCAAAGTCAGGCGAAAAAGGAGTTGTGCAGATCAAGGACCAGCACCAATACGAGGTCAGTGGCCTAGGAACTATCGCACTGCTGAAGACAGGTGCTGACGATGGGCATGGCATAGGAGCAAGACTTGTTCCCTTTACGAGACAGTCAATTCGAAGGGAAGCCGGTCAAGATACCTTACAATTACGCGTGGCTGCTTGAAGAAGAGTATGGTCGGAGTTCTTTGACGACCACGGAATTTGAAGGGTTCGTCGACCTCAACCATCCTTCTGGACGTTCACTGACTTCTCGACAGGCACACGTTCGATGCGACACGTCTCGAATGGGTGCGCGTAAGGTATGTATGACGTACAATTTTCATTCTTTCTCCGCCTGGCTACACCCAATCACTCGTCTGGCGTCACTTCAAGTCATGCTGATAGATATTCCTAGCCCAAGGCAGAACCCTCGGATACGCAAACCACACCTTGACGACTGAAAGCTCAATGCATGCACGCCATATATTTGCACTGCGAGGCCACGTGCACCGTTCCTGATGCGCTTTACCGATTCAAAGCAGAGATTGGTGTGCCATCTACGCCACACTAGAAGACGTAGACATCTTTCTCGCTGCTCGACAATACGGGACCCGACGTTGATGGAGTTGGAATATCCAAAGATAGTCTCAGCCATTCGTAGAAGGAGAGGCTGACATGCAGCAAGAAGCACTTGTACCAGTACGCCATGTTCCAACGAGGTTAGCAGTCTAGGGGGAGGCACGGTTCTGCATGAGGAGTCTGCACAGTAGTGCCCGGAAGCGTTGATACCTACTAGCCACGAGCCCCGACGCTCGGGAAGTGGCAGATCTGCATACACCAATATACCTTACATATTCATCATTGGCCTCATATGGCACAAAGCATCAATTTAACTGTCCATGTGCGGTTGCGTTCTAGGAGCATAGCTTGGATTCCCTACTCCTGTAACTCTCACAGAAGCCCTTAAAAGCCAAGTCAGACTTGCTTTATTGCATCAGGCTTCCTACCGACACTCGCAAGCGGATGCGTGCAATGATTCAATGAAGCAAAAGTAAGTTAAGGCTTGCCCTTGGTCGGCGCCGGGAGCGAAGTGTGCCGCAGGACTTAGACTTCGTAAAGTAAGTAGACCCCACAACCCCCCGGGTCTTGTCAAGCGTCGTTCAACTCTTCACGGAATGGCTGTCTCAGTTGGTTTCGTGCCGCAACCCTCTCTCATGTGTCAGAACATTCGGAACACCCCGTCTGGCAATTGGCTTGACTTCAATTTCATTACCTCGACCCCAACTCTTGGCCCGTTGCAGCTTGATCGACAGTCCTTGAGATCTTCTCCAATTCCTGGCGAAGTATATGGCCCCACCATTACCACTCGCAAGTGAAGAAGCATTACCCATCTATCTACTGTGACCACGCACAGAGTGAAAGCGGAGGATATTGGACTGGGACTCGTGGACTCCTCGTCAGCTATGCCAACGTCCACCGAAGACATGTCTGCTAGGCAGCCTCATTCCAGCCCTTCCAGTACCAGCTCTCCACCACCGCAACAGCACGCTATCCGTGGCGATACGAAGGGGCACAATGTCTCCAGCGCCTCGAAGTCGAAGACCAGCTCACTACCTATCAATGGTGCTGCGGCGCCCCCTTTGAATCCCAGATCGTGCGTCACTTGCAGAAAGCGGAAGGTTCGCTGTGACAAACGACATGCATGTATCAATTGCACCAAAGCGGGCATTGAATGTGTGTTTCCCGGTCCAGGCAGAGCGCCTAGGCGGAGCAGGAAGCCGCCGGATACTGAGTTACTCGCACGGCTAAGACGGCTTGAGGGAGTGGTCAAGCATATGGGCAAGGATCCTGAAGAGGCGATAGAATCGGCAGAAAATGCTTCACGAGCAGGGGCGGATGACATTGCAAATAAAGACCCTGGATGCGACAACAGCCAATTCTTCGCCCATTTGAATCAGAACGGTGATCAGGGGACCGATAAGCTTGCGAGAGATTTCGGACGACTCGTCGTCGAGGAAGGAAGAAGCCGCTATGTGGCCAATAAGTTCTGGACGGCATTGAGTGAAGAGGTACGAGAATCCTGTTGCAGCATCGCGTCCTTCCAAACCTTGTGTTCATTGTGACCTTTGGGTCCTTACCTTGGTGCCACATGCCCTTCCATACGAGACGGTGCAGGTGTACCGCCTTGTATATGTCGATCTAACCATTTACCCAGCTGCAGTGTCTTCATGTCATATCACTAGCTAACAAACCCACAGGTAGCAGAAATGTGCGATATTCTAGATGACCCGTTAGACGACGAGGAGGAATATCCCTCACCCGATGGGTCAGGTTCGGTCTCATCCGCATCGGCCAATGGTCAGGGATTTCTCTTCAATTTCAGCTCTACCGCCCATTCCATGCGCAACTTTCACCCGCCTACCCAACAGATACCGGTGTACTGGCAAATCTTTAAAGAGAATGTTGACCCGGTCCTAAGAATCCTTCATCGGCCGACAACTGAGAAGCTGGTTATAGAAGCGACCCGAAACCTAGACCATTTGACTAAGACCACGGAGAGCACAATGTTCGCTATATACTATGCAGTAGTAACTGCTTTGGATCCTGGTGACTGTGTGGCTATACTCGGGTTCGACAAAGAAGCAGGTCTAAAGAAATATCGCTTCGCATTCGAGCAATCACTGGCTCGAGCCAATTTCTTAAGCACGCAAGAAACAGAGCTCTTACTGTCAACGGCACTCTTCCTGACTTGTGCTCGCCGCTCAGACGATACCCGCTATGTCTGGACGATGGCAGGCCTTCTGATCCGTCTAGCCACGGCATTGGGGATACATCGTGATGGCTCTCATTTCGGCCTCTCACCATACGACACCGAGATGCGGAGACGACTGTGGTGGCAAATATGCAATCTCGATGTTCGTACCTCAGAAGATCATGGCATAAATCCGTCCACTGTGGAATCAACCTTTGACACAAAATTCCCCTCTAATATCAACGACGAAGACATAGACCCCAGTACCACGGAAATGCCGAAGGAGCACGAAGGCTGGACCGAACTTACCTTTGACCTCATCCGCTACTCTGTTGTTACAACGGTTCGCCGCCTTAGCTATGCTCCAGCTGGTCCCGGCCCATGTCAGAGCAAAAGTGCTAAGCTCACTGTTGAAGACAAAGAGCACATCATTGAAGAGCTTCATCAGTTCCTTGAGCGCAAATACCTAATATACTGCGACCTCTCGGTACCCCTGAACTGGGTGGCCGCCACTGTCACCCGTTTGATTATGGCCAAAATGTGGTTGGTCGTACACCATCCTCTGCTACGCCCTGACCGCGGCGCAGGCCTTCCCAAACAGACTCTCGACCGCCTTTTCCTTACCTCACTTGAAGTCATTGAGTTCTCTCGCCTCCTAGAAACCGAGAACGCAACACGCAAGTGGGGATGGCTTTTCGCAACCTACCAGCAATGGCATGCGATGGCGTATCTCCTCTCCCAACTCACCATCCGTACCAAGGGCCCCGAAGTTGAGCGCGCATGGGCCGTCGTCGACGTCGTTTTCCAAGAATGGCATACTGGTGACCCAACCACCAAAAAGGGTATGCTCTGGAAGCCTCTCCGGAAGATGATGGTTCGTGCCCGCGCTGCCAGAAACGAAGAAATGAAGAAACGCAACAGGTTCCCGCTCGATGGGAGTCTGGGTCCCGCTGTCGTATCACCCAACACGGTCATGCAGACTGTGGGCGTGATGCCCGGCCTAAGTCCCGACGCGAACCCATTGGATTACACGAACATGTTACCCTTCGTCCAGAGCCCGACTCCGACAGTATACATGAATGGCAATACCCATCAAGGCCTAAATGGCCATAACCCCACACAGCAGCTCTTGAATCCCAATGACCAGAGATCATTGCCAACAGCACTAACGCTCGATCCGGCATATCCGCCGCAGCCGAATGGACATACCAACGGTGATATGGTTGATCAGTGGCTGTACGATGAGGCTGCATATCCGCAGGAACAGTGGGTCGGGGATCCCAACATGGCGTGGGCGGGATGGGATGATATGGTCAAGGACTTTCAGATCCAAAACCCGAGCGGGGAGCCGCAAATTATGGGAGCGATGGAGGGGATGCCGATGGTTGGGGGTGTTACGAATTGGTGGTAGGGTTTTGCTGCTGGTTTTTTGATGTCACTCATGGATTACGGCGATCTTCGTCTTCTCTGCGACCCCATTGTGGCTTGGTTTTAATCATGTGAATGGATGATAGACGACGGATGGACTGGAACAAGGCATCTGGATGACTTTCCATGACTGATGGGATCGCTGGGAGGCAGGGACCACGGGCAGGGACCCCGGGCCCTCAAATAAGAGAAGGGAAGGTGGAGTAAAGCAATGTCTACTTGACCTTATATACGTATATAGCTACATAAAACTCCACGTTTGGAAGTTATCCCTCACATACATCTACGCACCGCATGTCACCGCGCGCCCTCTCCACCGTCCTCACCCTTGGCTCCAGCTTCTCCCTCTCCGACACTGCGGACAAACCCACAGCTGTCCCATGCGTGGAAAGGCTGGGTAACCTCCTTAGCCCCAAAACCAAAAGCTACCTCCATCGATCTCCCTGCTTCCACCCACTTTCCCATCCACACAAGCTCTCAACAAGATCGTCACAGGGAGAAGACGTGTGATGGCTAGTGTAATAGGGCCTGCAGGGAGTGTTACAGAAAGGACGATCGCCGTTGGAAGGGAGGCTGAAACAAGCGAGGGTGAGAGCGAGGGCGCAGTGTGGGGGCCAGTTCAATGGGTGGGCACTAGGGAAGTCCACCGTCTAGAGAGGAGTGGATGTGTCTGGCTTTGGAAAGGCTAGTGTTCGTGGGTGCCAGAATATAGAGGGAAACCTCAGCAGGACATCGATCGCTATGGATTCAGATAATTCATCTGCCAGCGAAAAGCTTTCAAAGGCAGGATCGTTTTCACACGTCGAGTTGAAAGATATGGCAGCGAAAGTCTTGTTGGAGCTCTGATAGTTGAGGAATCGCAGGAAAAGTGGGTGTTTGAGGGGTTCATGATTTTGGTTGGCACCTGCGAGAGTGCTTGTGCGTAGTGGACTGACAGTATGGTTGTGGGCTTGTCATTTTGTGGCATAGGCTCTGCTCTGTCTGTTCGTTTTCATGGAATTTGCTGCAGGTGGAAGAACGAGAAGGCGTTTAGCAGTTGGACGGCGGGTCGCTGAGGCTTCCAGAGGGCATGCTCGCACTCGCTATATGCCTGTCCTATGAGATAGAATGCACTACAAGTCCGCAAATACTTCTGAAGTTCTCACGCAACCTTCGTAGGCGACGTTCAGAGGAACGAATAGGGTTCGATAAGATGGAAGAACAGTGGAATTATGTACGAAGCCTGATCTCAGCATCAGATATGCCGTATCCGTAAGTGCATCTTCTGTTGATGAATGGAAGGCATTGCTTAGAATGTCCTCCTCCTCGCACGGGGGGTTTTCGCTTTTAATGAGGCGAGACTTGAGTGAAAGAGACAACTTGCAATTGACACCATTGTACGAGTGTTGCGCATGGGTGTTCATACATATGAGGGGAAGAGGATGTGCTAAGCACAGGAAGAATAGGGATGGACCTAGAGTGTCTTATTCCATTTTGCTACCATAGCATCGCTGCATCAAGTAATCCATCGGCTAGAATTCTCTCTCACGTCTTTGCATCATGAGAGCGAATAGGCACCGCCTGATGATGGAGGTTGGTACGTCGTACTCCGTATATTCTCTGCTGTCCTGTTGTACTATGCCTCATTTTCACGATGCTTAGAGGACTGCGAAACCGAGGCACCGCTTGAACGAGAATTCATACTCCGTTAATGGCTCGAGTTGGACTCTTATCGTTGGCAGTTGACGTGTGCGATCTCGGTTTTCGAACCGGCCGAGGAGTACTCTCCACTTCAAGGTGCCTACATCATTGATCTGAGATCACGTGATTTTGAAGATCGCCGGAATCTCTTGGCGGCTGATCCGTTTCTTGAGTCCCGTTCGTTCCACAACAACCAGTCAACGAGACTCTGACACCTCATTTCGATTCGGATCCCTCTCGGGCTACATGAATGTTGGGGAAACAGTGCATTACTGTCAAAGGCCTCTAGTGATTCATCGAGTATTGATGGGCTACACACTGGCAATCCCTATTTATTCGACTCCGTTCCGGATGCGGTAGTCTCGAACATTTTCGCGACCCTTCAACCATACCTTTTTCTCGATCTCGTACACGCATTCGGTGTCCTGCTAGTCGAGCCTGCGTCGGATATTCCCCTTTGACTGCGACCTATATCTCCCACAACACCTGGCACGTAGCCCGCCGGCGAACGTCACGATGTCAAAGCGCAGTGCTGAAGCGCAGAGACTTGCCTATGAGCAGAGATTTATAGAGACAGACGACATAGAGCCTAATGTTAGGGCAACAGCTGCTCAGCTGGCGAAGAGACAGTAAGTCCTGTTGTTTGCCATTGCGAACCCCATCACTCTTTGTTTTGCTGCCCGCTATTTCAATAATGGGCTAGCAACAATTCACTTCACCATGAATATCAACACCTACAACACACCTACAACATCCAAGCCAGCCCCTCTTTCTCCTCACCTACACTTTCTGTCCCAGTTCCCCTTCACACACATACACATACACACACACTGCTATCCAAATCAACCTTTTCATCATGCCTTTGAGCGCTAATCAATGGGAAAAAATCAGGATACGGGCAATGAAAGGCGTTCGCCGGGCCTCAGCTCGTCCTTCTATCAACTCGCCTGTCCAAAGCACACCCACGCCTTTTGCAAGCGATGCTTCCAACACTGTCAACGGTATTCAAGGGGCACAAAATCCTTTTCAATCAGGCTCTCAGTCCTTTGAAGGCATGACGCAGCCTGGTTTGAACGGTGGACAGCCGGCATCTCAAAGCGTGTCTTTTCCTCCGACAGGAAGCAGCACGAACAGCAACCCTAGCTTCCAATTTGCGCCATCGAACGCTGGGTTCAATTTCTCTAATAGCTCGAACACACCTTTCAACAACCCCTTCACAAACATAAGCAGCGGCAACACAGGTGCATCACAACCCTCTAGCTCAAGTGGGTTTCAAGGCAGCATCTTCAACATCCCAGCCCAGACTCCGACAGCGCCCAGCCCAAAACCTATCAATGCACCCTTTGCCTTCGGAAAGTCGACCTCACAGTCACAACAACAATCACAGCAGACATCGTCATCGAACATATTTGGGAACATCCCCACGAATCCATTTGGTCCGGCTAAAGATCAATCGGCTTCCGGTATCATCAGCCACAGCGGACAGGCGCAATCCAATACACCTACGTCGATAATCTTCGGGGGTTCGAAAGCGCAGCAAGATCAGCCGCCGAGCGATTTCTTTGGGTCCAGTGCACCAAAATCCGGTCAAGCGCAATCCCCTGAGAGTATGTCTACCACTCCGGATACATCTCCGCAGGCGACACAACAGCAGCAACCTTTGAACCCATTTGTGTCTCTCAATGTTCCAGCTTCTCCCACCCCACAAGGCGGTACTAGTAGCATCTTTTCGAACAGCACGTCTACTCCTGCCGCAAGCGAGAAGCCCAAAGACGACGCTCAGCCCAAGCGGGGGGGTAGTCTCTTGGATCGCATATCAACACCAACGATTGCAACCGACCAAGGCCCCAAGGAGGACAACAAGCCGAGCACAGCAACGGAGATTCCGAAGGTCAATTTCGCGGGGCTTAGTCAACCGGCACATCCAGCCCCAGGCACTGCAACTACGAGTTTTACCAAGCCAGACCAATCAACCACCCAGCCCCTTTTCGCTCCGTTTCTACCAACAAAAGCGCCTAATAGCATGGCTTTGAACAACACCGTCTCAGAGCCAAAGGCTATGCCGGCACAGTCATCTTCAAGCGCATTGGCCTCCCAAGCGGCGTCCAAGGCTCCAGAAGCGCCACCATCATTCAACATGAAGAGTGCGGCAGTCCCAGCTGGTGGGAAGTCGCTCGCGCTGAGCAATGCTGTTATACCACATGACGTTTCCCTACTTTCTGTCGGTAGCGCGCATGGAGACCTCCCATCATGGTCGATCTTTGCGGACGAACACCAGAAGCTATCAATGAACACACTGTGGCGTCTCAGGGCTTTGTATATGGGTATCAAAAGACTCTGTGACCGGGATACAGTGGATTTTGAAGCTGTCATGAGATATTATGAAGAGAGGAAGCAGGCTATTATGAACGCAGCAGGTCGTCCTACAGAAGGCGTAGCAGGTAAAAAGAGGAAGCTGTCACAGGACGAGCACGAGACCAGTAGCCCAAAGAAGGCAAGACCGGCAATGTCTGCGCTTGATTTTTACACGCCCAAAGCGCTGACCAATGGTGCGTTTACGAACGGCGCAAGCTCTGGTTTGAACACACAGGATCAAGCCAGCTCTTTTAAGCAATCCTCACCCGCAAAGAGAAAGGCGGACGAAGACATCTCGAAGGAAAACGATCAAGGAGGTATCAATGGTGCGAAGAAGGCTCGTTCTGAAGGCGCTGTCTCCTATCCTTCTCTATCCTCGTCAACCGGTTCTGAGACATCGAACATCTTCAAGAGCATTGTCAACAACGAAGGACATGGATTTTCTTCAGTGGCTGCTCAGCAGACTAATGGCAGCCTTGGTGCCAATCCAGCGAAGCAAGGGCTTGGGGCTCTATCGGGCTCGTCGGATGCATCCGCAACACCCAAGGGAAGCCCTCAGGAACCCCAAGATGTCTCTACGGCTCCAAAGGCTCCCACTGGGAACCCTTTCGCAAATATAGCCCCCGCGGCTTCTCCGAGTCTCTTCCTCGCCATTGGAGACCCACAATCCTGGTTCAGACCAGACGCTGCGACATCTTCCTCATCTTCGCCTAAGGTTGCATCTCCCTCTAAACCATCGGGCACTACTGCATCTCCATTCAAACCAGCTGGGACTGCTGAAGCTACTGTTAAATCATCTATCACTATTGAATCTCCCTTCAAACCATCCGGCCGGACTGCGAGTCCATATTCTGCGCCACCGGCAAAGACTACCGCGGAGAAGCCAAAGTTTCAAGCGCCCAAGTTTGACTCAGCTGCGACAGCGAATTTTATGTCGCAATTCGCCAAGGCCTCGAAAGAAAGCGAAAGCAAGGAGAGAGAGAAGCGCAAGGCCGAAGACTTCGATTCTGATGAGGACAACGAGGCTGATTGGGAGCGGAAGTACCTCGAAGAACAGCGCGCCAAGAAGCAGAAGCTTGAAGAATCCACAAAGGGCAAGGCTACGAGGTTCGTTGCTGGCAAAGGATTCATATTTACCGATGATGAGCAAGACAAGGAGACCTACAAGGACGCCGAATCCGAAGAGTCATCGTCAGAGCGGTCATCCAGGGCTCAAAGTGCCTCGGTGTTCGATCAGCCTCCCAAGCCGATAAGTAACGGTCTCAACATTTTCGGACATCTTTCCGAAGCTGAATCCGGCGCAGAAGGCAGCAAGATCGGCGATGCTGATGATGAAGATGATTACTCTACAGGAAGCTCTGACGAGGATGAGGAAGATCAAGGCGAGGCTCCAGCGCCAGATGAGCACCCAGGCTTGTCATTCCAGAAGTCTCAGGCTTCAGCATACGCCAGCCCTTTCGGTATGCTCAGTACGCCCAAGCCTACCGAACAGCCTCGGTCTACGGGCCCAAGCATCTTCGAGCGCATATCGAGAGATGAGAAGGGCGAACCACTTCGAGAACTACCGCCTAAGGAGGACAAGAATACCAGTGGCCTGTTCGATTCCAGCTCATTGCAGACTGGAAGCAGCAGTATTTTCGGCAAACCTTCGTCAGCTACACCAAGCACGGTACCCAGCCTTTTCGACCGCGTATCGAAAGATGAAAACGAGCAACGGATTCAACCTAAGGAGGACAAGAACGCCAGCGGCCTGTTCGGTTCTAGCTCGTCGGAGATTGGGAGCAGCAGCGTTTTCGGGAAACCTTCGTCGGCTACACCAAGCACCGTGCCCAGCAAGCCTTTCACAGGATTCAGCTTTGGCCCTTCCATGTCTACGCCTAAAACAAGCCCTTTTGGTCAACTTTCTACACCGAGCGATAGTGTCCCCGCGTCTGACGCTGATACCAGCCTGGGAGACCATACGTGGAAGGTTGATAGCCCTATCAAATTTGGTGCTACCAGCGCGGCTCCTACCGTACAGGTAACATCACCATCACCATCGAAGAGCCCTTTCGGAAGTCTTTTCGGTAGTCCCCAAGGAAGTGCATCGACTGAAGCTCCTCATAAAGCTACTTCAGGTCTATTCGGCAGTACATCGACGAAGAGCCCCAATGTTGGTTTCGGATTCTCGACCGACAGCCCCTCAAACCCGACTTCGAGTACTCTGCAACCACCATCTGATGCACCTGCCAACGACCTTTCTCGCGCTACTTCGCCAGGAGCCTCAAGTGCGGCTGACAGTACTGAAGGCCATGGAACAGATGGGGCAGCTGATGAAGAGCACGAACAGCACGAACAGCTTGACCTCACAAAGGGGCCAGGAGAAGAAGATGAGGAAACCCTGTTCGAGGTCAGATCGAGGGCATTGACGCATGATAACGAGACAAAGGACTGGAGCAGCAAGGGTGTTGGACCGCTTCGTGTCCTGAAGCACTCGGAGACGGGCAAAACGAGGATCCTGATGAGATTAGATCCTAGTGGAAAGATCGTCATCAATGCCGCTCTCCTAAGCAGTATCGAGTATAAGTACGTCGCACCAAAGTCGGTGATGATGGCCATTGCAGCAGACACTGGCACGCTGGTTAAATATCTTGTTCGCGTAGGGAAGGATGAGGATGCTAAGGATTTAGCGAAGATTCTTGAAGAGAATAAGAAGAATTAGGAAAGCCATCTTAAGATTTGGTGGCAGGAGTGGGAAAAGGGGATTATTCGGTTTCACGCTGCCTCATGATGATCTTCGATCTGCGCCGGTGCGCGGTTTTACAGTCATCCTAGGGTCATCACCCACGCGGATCCTTCTCATGGGCGGTCATCTTGTTACCTTAGCGGAGCATACATACGGGGTTTAGGAGTTCGGAAGGAGGACCGCATGCATGTTTTTTTACACATTTTTCCGAAAGAGCATGTCATTGCTTTCACCTCAGCATGCTCTCAACATTCGACATGCCCATTGGACCGTCGACACCCGCGGCCGAGACTCGAGCTCTGATACCGCTTTTCGTCTCACTGAATGGGCCTTGTCGATATCATCACGTCTTCCGACTTTACCTACATCGTGGCGGCCCATCGTTCCCTTATCACATACCGCTCCTTTTCGACTCGTCTGTCAACATCTCAGGCGCATGCTTTCACCTTGTCTTTTCCATTGCTCACAACAGAGAGGTCCACAATTTTGACTACCTTCGGGTTACGTTGGTTGTGGATCTCTCCCTCTTGAACACGAGAAGTCTACGTGTTGACTGCCTTCGGGGTCATGTCCGCTGACTAGTTTTCGTTGCTGCCTAGTGAGAAACTTGTTGTTGACTGCCTTCGGGGAATGTCCGCGAGTAGTATTGCTAGGTGGGGGAGGATGGCATGGAAAGAGATTAAGGGTTTCGCATATTCTTGAGTACGAGCTGGGCAGGGGGATATGTGGTTTGTGCTAGGAGCGGAATCAACGCAGCTTCTTGTGGGCTGCCGTGTCCATGCAAAGTACGGCGATAGATTCTTGTTTATACAATGTGTTACATAGAGGAAATCAAATCACAAAGATCCCAGTCTCTCCACGCAGTGAAGTACCATCATGATGTTTCTCTTTCCATGAACATTATAAATCATTCTTCATACTGAACCTTTCCTTCGCTGACATCCGGATAAACATCAAACCTCCTCTGCGTATATATCGGTATCCCCTTCCTCGTCTCCTCAATCACCTTTCCATCCAAATCCGCATACACAATCTCCTCCTCTTCCCCCGCTTCCACCAGCACCTCTGCATTCGGATTCACAACCATGCTATGCCCCCACGCATTATAGCTCGCTTTCATATCCCTAGCTGGACTGCACAAGCCCACATACACCTGATTGTCCATCGCCCTCGCCCTCGCTTGCAGGCTCCAATGCAGCGCGCCGGTAGTAAGGTTGAACGCTCCTGGATACAAAAGCAGGAAGCAACCCTTCCGCGCCGCGATCATGGCCAGCTCAGGGAAGCGGATATCATAGCAAATCGCCAGCGCAAGCTTGCCATAAGGCGGAAGATCCACCAGCGTCAGTTTGTTCCCCGGCGACAGAACATCCGATTCCCTGAAGGTGATCTTCCCCGGGATGTCGATGTCGAACAGATGCACCTTCCGATGCGTGGCCAGCAGCTTGCCCTCTGGATCAAACAGCAGCGACGTGTTGTGGTACTTCTCCGTCTCGGGCACGAACTCCGGGATGCTGCCGCCGAGGAGGTAGGTTTTCGTCTCCGAGGCGAGGGAGGAGAGCGCGTGGAAGGTGGGGGATTGGGAGGGGGTGGGAGGGCTGGGGAGGAGGGTTTCGGCGTAGGTGGGGAAGTATTGGCAGCCGTAGGGCGAGTTGAAGCATTCGGGGAGGACGATGAGGGAGGCGCCGGCGCGGGAGGCTTCGAGGACGCGGGCGCGCGCTCGGGCGAGGTTGGCGGTTTTGTCAGCGCCTGTGGGGGGGAGGGGTGTTAGATGAGGGGCGGGCAGGGGAGGGGGAGGGGAGGACCGGTGGATAGTTGAATGAGGGCGAGTTTTAGGGGCTTTTTGAGGAGGGATGCCATTGTGGGCGACGGCGTCAGGTGGCGTCCACTTGGTGTAGGTGCTCAAGGAACATAGGTCACTCTCGATACTCTCTGCGCTTCAACGGTCGTGGTAGGGTCTGCGTCAGTCCGCTGCAAGCTTGGCGGAAGGCTTGGCATGAACGATGGACCAGGCGTTCTTGACCACTTACCAATCTCTTCCTCGAAATCGAACACGGTCTTCAACACATTTGAGGGGATACTTCAGCTCGTGAAGTTCCGAGTTGGGCGTGCAATCTCTGCAAATAGGGTCTGCTATGCTACTCGTAACCATAGCTCTCGAACTGCATCCGAACCCTCTCACCATGACATCTCCGATGTGCGTGGGTAAACGAGGCTTTGCTTCGTTGCTGCCCAAGCTGCAAAGACTATCTTTCTCGATTTCTTTTCAGGAATACCTTTTGGTGGGTTGAGCGTAGCTGCCGGTTTTTGATTGTGCCTTCCGTGTCTTCCTCCAATGAGTCTGCCAAACATGGCAGCTGCCCTCCCAGCCCTTGCTATGTTGTCCTACAACGATATGATCTCATGTCATTGCCATTTTCTCTCTTCTGTACCAATTCCCATTCGATACCCCTTGGTCAAGTGGCCGTCCACCTATTCTCTAATTTCGCATACCTCACCAAGTCATTCTTTTAATCGCGGCTATTGTTTGTACCTCATGCTTTTGCCTTCCTGCTCACGCCACTCATGGAATGGTCTCTTTCCCACGATGAAGCACATCTGATTCGCGAACGTTCCACGAGCCATCGCTCTTGTTCTGCTAAGGATGACCTGAGAGCTAGGGTACGCTCTCTACTTATCCTACAGAACGAGCATTACCCTCCTCGTACGTCACCTGAGCACAAAAGGAATTGCTATAGCACGGAAGGCAGCCGTGCCACTAGCAGCGACGTTTGTTGCACCCTAACCCCATTTGAACACTACTTGGGACCCGTCATGGCTATCAATCGGTTTGATGGCCCCGCTGGGAAGATCGAGGATGATGCCCCCCATACAGCTCGAAGACATCTCAGCCAACCTGATATCGTTGGAGATGCCAGCTCAAGAGCTGAAGGCGAGTCAGCACAGCCATTGTCAGGGTTGAACCAACGTCACGCAGGAACCGCTGTCAGTCAGGAGCAAGGTGGATCAGCAGATCTACCTCCAATGCCACAGAGGAGTCCATTCAACCGAACATCCGGCCGATACAAGCCCCATTACGATGTAAGAACACTCCCTCCGGCTACTCCTCGTTTGACGGAGAGCTCTTTGAGACCTGGCGTGCAACACGTTCCTGGAAGCTATCAATCAGATTTTGGCTCGAAGAATCTGCTAGAGTCTGGCTCTTACATGGCAGTTGATGTGTTGGAGGATGATCAAACTCAGAAACAGCCTTACGGATCTCATACCCTTCTACCCTCAAGCGCTGTCGAGTCCTTGAGCCATGCCCAGGGGCATCAAGACTCACTCCCAACACGACCTCCGGTACGGTCCGTCCGCTCAAATACGTCTCTGCATAGAAAGATGTCGCAAGCATCTCTAAAACTAACTTTCTCTTCAAGAGCTCTGCCTAGGACACATGCCGCGCTCCAATATGCTGGCCAGATCGCTCAGCCTGTAGCGACACCTGCGACTGACCAGGAATACTCTCAAGAAGCGACACGCCCGGCCAGGATCCAGCCGATGCCCGAGACGCAGGTGGAATTCCCCAGCAGACAATCGCTGGAGAAAGTCCCACAACATTCTCGAGAACTTGTGCCCGTTACCGAGACACAGCTATCGGATCTGCTTGCTCAATTGCCACCGTTCAGGCAGCAGACGTTGGAAGGGTTCAGTCATCCCCCTCTTGTGTCTAAGTCTCCTAGCGATTATAAGCAACATCTAGAGCCGCAGCTACGTCGCGAACATAGTAGGGAAGTCTCGTCCCATGATGAACGCGAAGATCAGACTTTCAAGGACCGTTTGGACCTACCTGCAAAGGCTACCGAACAATTGAACCGTGTACCAGAAGAGCGGAGAACACCGGGCGTCGTCAAGGTCCAAAGTCCATCAATTCCTGGCACGCCAGTTTCCAGCGCAAGTCACAAAGCCGCATCCCTTAGTCGGGCTCTCACGGCTTTATCCGAGATCAGCTCCAAATCGAACGGATCTAGACATCGTCTGCCCCTCCCACGGTCTTCCAGCAAATACGAGAAACTGGACGATCACATCGATGAGCTCAATGTCCCGGGCCGCTCACAGGAAGGTGAGAAAAGGAGCAGCTGGGTGCAGAATTTTCTTGGGAGATCTTCGACTATAGCAACACCGGAGGCACCAAATCTGACAGCAAGGCCCTCTCAACAGCATAGCAGAGCCCTTATTCCTACGGAACATCTACGATCAGCCATGATGCCGGCGTCACCAGGATCAGTGGCCGCAAGCGACGAGAACGCTCTCCACGATAAATCTGTAGATGACGCCATGAGAAACCTGGCGATTGCAAAACAGCAGCAACATAATGAGGAGTCTTTCTCTAAAGTGATCCTTGATCTCGAGAATTTGTTAAGGGAGGCGCTAATTATTGCCCACCAAGCAGCCGATGGAAATAAGATTACAGACGGGAGGGGTCAGGACTGCATTCCCCAGGCTGATCACCTTGTAGGCTCCGATAGTAGTTCAGAAGTGTTTAGTGAGGCTGGCTCCATGCGTCCTGCTGGACACGACGAAGAAGACCATTATACTTCGGCGCCGCGGATCATAACACATCCAGCTCATGAGCATGTCACCGTGCTTGAGCCTAAGAGCGAAGAGCGGTATCATGGGCATTTCAGGAAAGCCCGTGATGCGACTCCCTACCCTGCGGCCTCGCGAAATCCGTCTGTGGTACCTCCAGTCGATCAGGACGAGCCTCCGAGAGAGCCAGAGCAGCCAAAACCGACAAATGACAATGGCTTGCTACAGCCATTCGTATCCAGAGATTGGGCCCTGGCAAAACGCCAACCTACGATGAGAAACGCAGACTTCGATAACGTGCCGTTGCTGCCTCGCCAGCCAACAATGGCGCAGGCTCCACTCAAAGAGCAGAATACGTTCCTAGCACGTAAGCAAAAACCATCATCCAATGCCTTGTCTGAGCAAGCCGTACATCAGTACATTGAGAACCACCAAAAACCTCCTGTCCAACCGCGAGCGAGTTCTTTCAGGTTACGACCCCGACAAAGGTTTCAAGAATCATCAGAGGCTCTCGAAATGGAGAAGCTCGGCATGTCTAGGGAAGGATCTGAGATGCATGACCAATCAGACTTCGAGGATCCAGACGCAAAACACTACAAGTCACGTCCTAAAGGGTCGACAGACCGTGGAATCGGCCGAGATTCTGCCTTATCGCCATTACCTGATGGGCACTATGAACTGGAAGACCGAGGTCCTGCGAAGCAAGACTCGATCAGGAAAGGACGTCGCAGCCACTTCAGTATCAAGGAACCGCAGGGTTTCAGTCTGAGCCGATCTCACAAACGAGCACCGATCGCCCGAGACTGGAGTGATTCGAGGAAGCGTTGGACCGCCACGATTGCTTGCCTGAGCACGGCACTCATTGGAGTAATCATTGGTATCTACGCTGGGGAGGTGCCTGCCATCCAATATGCCATTGTTGACGAACACCATTACACGATACTGGGCAATGTTGTCTTCTTCATTGGCCTAGCGATCACAACGGTCGTGTTTTTCCCTCTACCGCTGCTCCATGGTCGGAAGCCGTACACGTTGGCAGCATTGGCAATCCTCCTGCCACTCCAGTTTCCCCAGGCATTGGCGGTCAACGCACAGCGCACTCCTTCCGTGGCAACTTATCGAGTTGGCCTGCTCCTTTCGAGGAGTATAGCAGGTCTCGTTGTCGGCTTTGCAAACATCAACTTCTTGTCTACACTGCTCGACCTTTTCGGCGCGTCTCTGCAAAGTAGTAATCCACATGAAGAAGAGGTTGACATTAATGATGTTCGCCGCCATGGTGGAGGGATGGGAATGTGGCTCGGCATTTGGACCTGGTGCTTCATCGGATCCATTGGAGTCGGCTTTCTTATTGGAGCAGTCATCATCAGCGGCCTTGATGTCTCGTGGGGCTTTTGGATTACCATCATCTTGACGGCTGCTGTACTGGTTCTCAACGTTCTTGCACCAGAAACCAGAAGATCGGCTTACCGGCGATCGTTGGCCGAGGTCCACAACGGAGGTGAGGTCTCTCGAAGGATTGCTCGCGGAGAGATAAAAATGCATCTCGACGCTACCGGTCCGATCTATTGGTGGGAGGAGGTCACAGCCGGTTTAAGACTTTGCATGCGTATGCTGAAGCAACCCGGTTTTGCAATCCTTTCCCTATACTTGGGGTGGATCTACGGTCAAATTGTGATAGTCATTGTCGTAAGTTGACTTCATGTCCTAAGATACCTGAGCTTACTTTACCGTAGCTGCTGGGTGCTCTCACCTCCAAGTACTATCACTTTCGATCGCAGTACGTGGGCCTGTGTGTCGCAGCTATCCCGATCGGTGCTCTTCTTGCTACACCATTCCAAAAGGCATCAGCATTGAGCCGCGCAAGAACTCACAAGCCCAGAACAGACAGTATGACCGTCCAGAAGCGCGTGTCGAGGTCCTCGCACTTTGTGCGAAGAGCTGTCTTTATGATACTGTTGCCCTTTGCAGGTCTGGCTTATACTTTGGCATCCGGTGGAGATCGCATCAACTTTATGGTGCCTACGATCTTTGCGGGGGTCATAGGCTTCTTGTCGAATCTCGCTATCGCGGAGTGCAACGGCATCATCATGGAGACCTATGATACTTCCGACCTCCAGCCAGGAATGACTGGTCGACCCCGGCGTGTTCTTCCAGAGGAGATCGAAAGGAAGCGGACCAACTTTTCGTGCTTTCCACGTGTGACGGCGGCGTTTGCCATCTCACAGGCTTTCGCCTTCCTCATTGCAGCCGCAGCCACAGGAACAGGTGGTGCCATTGAGAGGCGCATCGGCGCGAAGGCGGCTACCGGAGTGGTCGCTGGTATACTGTTAGTGCTGACGTTGTTGCTCATTGCCGTCCTCACGCGCTTCAAGACCGTGCAGATAATTCCCACGCAGCGTTACGGCACTGCTATCTTGTCAGGTCCGACAAACACTTGGAAGCCGGTCATTATTGGTCATCCTAGCGGCACTACACGGAGGATGAGCGTACTGGAATTGGGTCAGATGAGCAGGTGGACAGAGATCAGGCGCAGGAATAGATTGATGAGCGGTCTTTCAGCACCTGAGTGAGCATGGCTTCCATTGTAGAATGGACTACTTCCCATAGCTGGTCTATGTAGCCATAGCTTGATCCACTGCGAAGCATTGAAGTCCATATTGAGGTCACCGACTCAGCCACTTGCATGCATGATATGACCCTCTGCTCCCTATGAAGCGTTCACCGGCGTTCTTCAGCACGAATCGTCTTTCAGAAGCAAGGTGATGCCGTAGCAAAAGCAGTAGGGGACTCAACGTCCTTACTCTAGGTTGATATATATATATATGGCAGTGGCATCATAGTCTAGTCCAGAGCAAGTATGTGTATATCTATGCATTTCGAGCTTTCTAGACAAATTTTCTGTTTTTACCATGGTCGTTCTGATCAGTGTGCAACAAGCTGTACATGCCGGAGAAGCTGGTCCTGATTTACTTCTATTTACCTTTCGACGCTGGCTACGGCTAAGATTGCAGAGAGGAATCAATTGCCGGAGCGTCGCATACAGAATATGCCCTAGTCAGTAGTCGCGGAAAGCACAGACGGGCGGGGCGGCAACGGGCCACACACTCCTAGAAGTAAGTTGGATGCCGATCACTAAAGTGGAAGTACTTCCTATCCGGGGGGTAATATATTAGCGTGACAGGGTTCATTCTGCCCAGCTCTCTCCCGAATAAACCCTGTCACGCTAACATATAGCCCCCCGGATAGGAAGTACCTGTACGATCCTTGAGTAACGCCTTTACCTTAAGTGCTTGTACTGAGACGATTCACCACCCTCCGTGGCGCTGCGAGCCAATCTTCTGGTCTGCCATAGAAAATTATATGGTCCGTCACGAGGATCAAAAGACGTTGGAAGCGACTACTGGCTGGCGACTACTGGCTGCTTGAAGCTTTTCTGATGCTGACTCTACCTTAGTAGAAGTACTTCTCGATGCTGACGATCCCCGGTTCGGAAGCTGGGATGATGTCGAATCGACATCTTAATTCCGGCTTTGCAAAAGACGAAAGATCGTCCGCGGAGCCGCCCGCACCAACCAATTTCTTTCATCCTTTCCAACCTCTCTGCCACCATCGGAAAGTCATCCCGGCAAAGCCTTCCGCAGTATCACCAGTGTATGGGCCGAGGCCGGCTAGCAAACGCACGACGAACCAACATTCCCAATGACTTGGTCCGGGCTGGCGCTAGCACGGAGTCTTGTCACTCTTGTGCCATACTGGGCGCAATACGGCGTTCTGGAACGAACGTCTTTGGTGGGTGCGGACGGTAGCCTGCCATGGCTAGCCATTAGTGCTTCCAGAAGGCTGCATTCCAACTCATACTGGGTATCCTTCGGGGAAATATACACGTATTGGTAGAAGTACTTGATGCAGGAACAATCACCCAATTCGCCACTGGGTAGCATCAACATTGAAGGATAGGTTCTGTCTCTTTAGCTGGGTGAGGGGGCTCGATTCTTTTCCTGGGCACTTCTTCTTGTTGTCTGTTGTACGTTGTGTGTCCTTCGTGATGTGGGAGGATTTTTCTTTCTCCATTGCATCGCAGCGCAGCATTTTCTATAACTCTATGGACGAGAGCATCTCTCCCAAATCCTCACGAGGAGCTTCAACTTTCGCGCACGACAAGAATGGACGATCCTTCGACGCTTCCTGCTCCATTACGGAATTATCGCAGCAATTCGACAACCACACACTTGGGCCGCAACGGCAACCTTCGTACCAGCGCTCTCTACCAAACGACCCGCATGACCTTGGGCGAGACCGCCCAGCTTCAGCGCATAATCAAAATTCCGCACGACGTCAACGCCAGTCCATGGTCCGCCGCCAGTGCTCCGCCGCCAACATTTCAAGGCTCTCTTCGCTCGTGCAAGACCTCCTTGAGGACGACACATGGAGCTGTGATACTCACATAGGCCCTCTGGAAGATTGCGATTCGCTACCTCGTCCTCGACCTGACGAAATCCCACCCTTACAATCACCAACCTTCAGCTCCGCATCGACCTCGTCTTGCTCTGAAGATGGAGAATTCGAGCTTCACAGCTCTTCCCGGGGTCAGCCCATGTTCAAAATCGGTAAAGAGGTGAAGCACAGCAGCTCGAAGGAGGCGATGGGAAGACAATACAAAGATATACGGATTAGAAAGTCTGTAAGGAGGAAGTCTTCAATCCTGGGCGGTCGACACGAATGATCCATAGCCTAATTCACGCCATGCGAACCCGCTTTCTTTCTTGAGTTTCATACAAGGTCCGTGGATGGATGGGACTGGCATGGGGTGGTCGATACTCAGGAGTTGCGACTGATATTGCATGGTCAGGTGGTATGGTGAGGCCGTCTTCGGGGCCCACATTTGAGGGCTTGCATCTTTTGGGGGTATTGGGAACGGAAGGATTAGCCATGGTCATGGCAGGATCTTTTGGATCGAGTGATGAATATGTATACTACGAAGCACTGTTGATATGGACAAGATAAAGTTTCCTAAAACTTATTGTTCCAATGCGAATTGAGCAGCAGATTCCCTCAGATGATGTGGCCACTGTCTACTTTACTGTCGTACTTTGAATTCAGACCCTAGTCCGGATGTCGTTAGAAGTCCTTCAGCCTTGCGAGGGAAGCTCTCGCGGATCTCATTGCTGGCAGAGTCTTGAACAAAATCATTCAGTCTAATGAGCAGAGATTCAGGGTCACGTCGTGGTACCCTTCAGAAAGCCGATCGGTCCACAACAACTTGGAATTGATAAATCGAGCCCAACAGTAAATCCCGATTGTCCATGAGGAAAGGACCGGGTTTAAGCTCTCTACTGAACATGGCATAAATTAGAAATGGCAGCTGCAAGAACATGCTACGGCATCAGAACCTTCACTTCCTCTGCAAAAGACGGCCTTTTCGGCGGCGCAGTCCACATTAGGATTGTTCCACGACCACGGAACCTGGGTGAAAGTCGAGAAATCCTACGGATACTCGAGAAATTTGGAGAAATCGTATTGTTCAAGCATCTCAAGGTCAGTGCTTCCACATCCTGTGTATATCAAGGCTGAGTACAAGCTGACGTTATTTTGTTTAAAACCTAGTATGAACCTCTAGCCCCTGCCCCAAACACAATACTAGCCATATACAAGAACCCCAGCTCCGCGCAGACGTTGATGAAAGCGTCCCCATTGCTATTAAAGCTCGAGCTGAAAGTCACCGGCTGGAAATATCTAAGTTCTGAGACGCCTGGCCTGGCCAGCGAGTCTGCGACCCCAGATTTACCTACCGCATCTCGAGAGGAGGCGAACAACCAGGCGGAGCCAAGCTCAATTGAGCCGCAATCATTTCGTTCCAGCGGTTATCGAGAGAATACACAAAAGAACATAGCTGCCAAGGACAGCAATTTCCAAAGCCTCGGCGGAAGCCAGAAATGGGGCACGCGGGGCCCATCTATTAGCACCAAGTCGTCTGCCCCAGAGATAATTGGGTCTGAAATGCCTATACCGGCCCTAGGGTCTATTCCGTCACCCGAAAGGCATCCAACACTGGACGCTGCTGCACCAAGTCCACACCCTAGTCGACCTACCACTTCACAGTACAGGGAATTTGAGCTGAAAGTCGCACCGTCGAACATGAACCATCAGGCTTATATCGAGCGCCAAGGGTATTATGGACCGTTTATAATAAACCGGAAGACGGTAATGGCACAAGACTTAGACCGGAGGGTGCCGTTGGAAGGCCTGCTTGACTGCCAGGTTGGGAAGCCCGAGGTACCGTTAAGAATTAGGATTAAGCGCACCGAGCAAGGAACGCTTGTACCGTTCTCTCTGAGAGCGTTGTACGAAGAGAAGAACGGTCCAATAACCATGACCTGACGTTGTGGGCTCCGATCAGGTGGGGCTAGCCTTTTCTTCACGTACCAACATGAAGCACACACACAAGAGCACGCTTGCACAGCACTAGCGAGGCACTTGTTGTCCAGCTACTCTTACAGAACCGCTGCACCGCTTCTCTATCGCTTGTCGCCTTCAGCCGACCTAAAGCCCCGAAGGTCGAAGAATTGCCGCATCAGATGCGATGGCGCATAAATACCCAGCTTGTTACCGAATCACCCCCATACCGATGGCGATGCAGCATGAAGGCCCACGAAATGAAATTTGCCAGATACTCGCTCTGTCAGTTGCTGTGTGCGTTGCTTGCAAAACCAGCACCAGCTTCTCTCGTGCCTGCGCTCAGTTTCAACGTCACGGGCCATACACTTTGCAGTAATAACGTCCCAGAAATAGATGGGTAGGTGACCGGCCCTCGCGAAATATAGATGCTAAAGATAGTAGTGGCAGTCTACCTTTCCTCAACCTCAATCTAAAGACACTCTCCACAAACCCTGGCGAAATCTTCGTGTACCCTGTCACTGGTACTACCACAAAACTTTACATCACCTTCCCTCCCAAGCCGCAGCCCATTCTCAAAGCCAAGCTCGGCAACACCATCCTCCAAACCCAGCGGGCCCTTCGAGCCTACGTCGCCGAACACGATGCCGTGTCCGTGCCTTTGCGTAACCAAGATGACCCATACGAGAGCAATAGCGATTGGAAAGGATGTGCTTTCTGCGTTACGCACTATCCGGCAACCCACCGGCACTTGACGTACGGGACCGTGTTGAATGTGTTACAGGGGCTGTGGCAATGCCTCTACAGGGACGGAAGGTTTACAGAAGTCAGGTTTCAAGTCGAAGATGAACGTTGGGGAACCGTGGGTGTTGGCGGTCTGGGTCTGACACCGCTGGGTGAGGATGCGATCGAAGTAACAGGCACGGCGAGAGCATAACGAAGTGGAAAGGCACCGTTGTGTGTATTTGGCAGCAGTGCATCGATGATTGCATTTCCCAGCATGCAGATCCTCACTCTCCCCTTTTCCAACCTCAGCTCTCTGGCCTCCGCCCTTTTCGGACATTTCGCCCAACCGCCACCCGCCATGAAATCCTGATAGGACGCGTACTCTAGGGTCATACGAGGTAGGTGCCACGCTAGGACCCGAAACGCCGCCTATGGAATGAGGACATGGAATAAAACTGACCCAGAAGGATCAATGTTCGGCCAAGTGGGACACGAATTTCCAACTTCTTGTCTGCTCCGCTGCTCAACTCGTCTTGAGCATTTCTTTGGCTGAATCGTCTCGTGAACACTGTCTTGCAGATCTAAGATAGGTTTCAGTCTCCTCAAATGCGCCGGCACGGTGCACTTTTTAGGGGTTCATCGAATCACGTATGGATCAGGGCTTTCTCTGAGCCTGCTCTTGAGAAATATGCTTGTGTGAGGCAAAAGCTTCAACGATTTGCCTTCTCAACTAGAGGGCTTCACTGGTGGTTTAGGTCATCGACGTACCGTCATTGCGTTCTTTCACATTCGCCAAGGATCCAGTGCGCCATTTTGTGCCGGCACATGGCATCCTGGCCTATGTCTTATATGGATCGTTTGATTTGAGATTATGAGCCGGATTTTAGGATGTCTCGGCTGCAGCGGTCTACGCAAGAAACATCGGAAAGGGGGCTATCAGTTGACTTGAGTATAAAAGCAGGCCCACAGCTGGAGAGGAGAAGCTCGCCATTACCTTCTTCTACAACATTTTCCATACTAAATTCTTCTAATAAGCCTTCCTTTCGATCACTTGCCGCTGGCCGGCTTTCATTATCTTCGACAACGCTCATTCCCTAGAAGTTTTCTCTTTTCGATAGGCTGCCTCAGATCACCACGTCCTCAGCCACAGTACTCCAGTCTTCCGTTCGACCATTTGCCGCTGGCCGGCTCTCCCACACTTCGATAAACCTCCTCTGGTTTTTTTCAGGCAGGCTGTCTGAGATCAGTACATCGTCAAAGACCGTATTCGACCACCATCGCTCGCGACGGGAAGTCCTGCCACCCTCACTTGACTTCGATCTCTCCAGCAGTATCGGTCTTCGACCCTCCGTTCCGGACCCCCGCGAGTCACCCGCGAACAATGTCTCTCGCCACCCAAGCCATGGAAATATTCGAAGGCCCATGCTCCAGGACAGCCGATGGTGGATGCGATGCCTGCGTTTCCTGCCGCCGCCGGGGCTTACTTCACGCCCGCCTTCTCGAACACTTCAGCTTCGACGCCGCTCGCCAACTACGCTCAGGCCGACGGTACCTCCCCAGCGGCAATTGCAACTGCGCGACTCTCCCAGGCATGTTCATAGACCTCTTCCAACATATCCGTCCCCAAGCCATCAAGGCGAAAGCGCTGGCGCGCTGGGATGATTGGGCTCAGAAGAGGGGCCCTTCCTTCACCATGGAGCGGATGCGCGATCTGAAGGCGGTGACGGGCATCCTGGACGATTATTTCTTCCAGGGCACACTGGGGCCGTACATCAAGTTGCGGCGGGTGGCCTTCAACACAAAAGCACTAGGGAAAACAACTCCATTCGCTTTCGACCGCCAAGTCAACGCTCCCCGCCTCTCGAACAACGCTCCCCGCCTCTCGAACAACGCTCCCCGCCTCTCGAATAGCGACCCCCGCGTCACAATCCGCATCACTCCTCCCCCAGGTCAGAAACTCATTTATCGCTGGACGAGGGAGATCCGAAAGATCAGGAACAAGCAAGGGCGGCGACCGTACGCGCGCCCGAGACGGAAGTTCGTGGGGCGGCGAGTGATGGACATTGCACGGGGCTTGCGGAGTCGGCATGCGGCCACGATTGGTGTTCTGAGCACCGTGCTCCATGAGCTGGGACATGCGGCCTTTCAGATCTTTGGCTGTCAGGCGTGCTGTATGCGCGGCAGCGTTGGAGACTGTGGGCATGGCGAGGCGTGGAGGAGGCTTTGCGAAGCAATGGAGCAGCAAGCGAATCGGTCACTCACTGGTATTGGGACTTGGCGTGTTGTCGACTAGGGGCTTGTTGTAGCTTATTTGGGAGGGTTGGGGATTTGGAAGTTATGGCCGTTGGGAAGTAATAGGTATTTAGGAGCCCGTTTGCAGCCGTTGCATTCGAGAAACCCCTGCTACGATTCTCAGCTCTATGCTCCTCCCTCTTTTAAGTCATCCGATGTTCCTCAAGCGATGTGCACTCACTCACACCCCTATCCCCCTCCACTCTCTTTACCTTCATCCCTCCGCCTTCCCCAAATCCCTCAACCCCCCTGTCAAGCCATCAGCACAACTTCCCCCGTCCCAAAACCCCCCACAAAAGCTCTCCACACTCCCAACCCCACCTCACCCTCTCCTCAACCTATTCCATCCCCATCCCCATCCCCCCAAAACAACCCCAGGATACAGCCCGTCCTCCCTCCTTTCCCCATCAACGCCATCAATCCCAATCCCACCCCCCCTAAACTGTCCGACCCCATC
>JAABUZ0100001994.1_pt1 | contig 35772 bp, 35 predicted proteins | sample 5562091 | NCBI WGS metagenome assembly JAABUZ01 (sample SAMN12813069, study PRJNA571459) | rock metagenome | isolation source: Antarctica rocks | place: Antarctica: Victoria Land, Linnaeus Terrace sud | collected 2015-12-21 | reverse complement strand
CCCAGGCTCCCATGGAAGCCAAAGATGCCGCGCAGCAGGCTGATACGATTGTTCGGCAGTTGGTCGCCGGAGTGGAAACGGCCTCGCATGGGGGTGTCCCTCGTGATGACATGTGCGTACTCGTGGGCGTTGTCGGCGGCAAAGGCGGATGACAAACAGGCAAAACGGGCATGTCCCTTTGTTTCTACTCTTGGTGCCAGCAGTCCGGCGAGATCAACAAATCCAAGGTTGCTGACTGCACATCGGATGTTTGCGCCGTTGTTGTGTAAAAGATTGCCTCTCGCAGCAGCCTTTGCGGCGGCTGCGACAGCAGATGCGCCGACCCGCCTGTGGCGGTCACTGAGGCATGGGCGGCCCGGACCGCCAGCACTATTGCCGAAGCCCGCGACAGCAAAGCGTGCTCTTTGTAGTCGGGCAAATCGGCGCAAGTTCCGCTCCATGCCAGCGCATTGGCCCGGCATTCGTCCACTTCCCGCGCCAAAACATCGGCGGCTTCGGCAAACGACCCATTGCTGCGCTTTTCCGCCAAAGCGCGCAAATAGTGAATGCTGCCCCGCGCGCACCCCAGCGGCAGGAAAACATGCCCGGAAATGCCGCAAAAATCACTGCGCGTGAGCGCGTCGGCGGGGCGTTCGGACAGCCCCAAGTCTTCGGGGAGAAACACGTCCGTGAACGTCACTTCCACGGTGTCGGAGGCGTTCATCACCGCAAGCGGAATGCGCGGCCCCGCTGTTATTTCCCCTGACAAGCCGTCTTTTGGCACATACGCAAACAAATGGCCACTGCCGGGCAGGCTGGCCCCTAGGATAAACCCATCCATGAGCGCCCATCCGGTCACCCAAGGCGCAACTCCGTTGAGACGATACCCGCCGGCCACCCGCTCCGCGCGCAGCATCGGCGGGCCGGGGCGACGCAGGTGGGAAAAGGCTACGCCGCACAGTGTCTGCCCGGACGCAAACTGCGGCAGCATTTGCGCTTTCAGCGTGTCGCTGCGTCCGCCGCCCACAAACCCCCCTCCGGCATGCATCTGCTGCTGCACAAACGCCGTGACCCCGCAGGCCGATGCCATCAGTTCGGTAAACTCGCGCCGCGTGGGCTCGTCTGCACCCATGCCGCCGTATTGCGCTCCGATGCCCAGTCCAAAGTAGCCTGCCTCGGCCAATGCCCGCACATTGTCCGCCACCTGCCCATGAATGTCGCCCTGATCCGCGCGCTGGGCCTGGGGCCGAAATTGCTCGTCGGTCAGTCGCTGCGCCTGCGCTAACATTGCTTCGTTCATTGTGCTTCCAGTATACCCAAATGACCCTCATGCTTTCATCATTTGCCCTGTCCTGAAGGGCCGGGCTGAGCAGACAAAAGCTCTGTTGGGGCTGATCTCGCGCATCCGGGAGCCCACTTTCAGCCCCGAAAGGGGTTTTCTTTGTGCAGCCGCGCTTTTTAAGACATGGGATCAGAAACTGAGGCTCGCCCGGCGCTGCGCGGCATGCGCTGGACAATGCAGGTAAACTGTGCCTATCATGGCGCGTATTCTTTTGCACACATTGGGCTCGTCGGGAGATTTCAACCCGGCTGTCGCTCTGGCTTTGACCCTGCGCGAGCGCGGGCACCGTGTCACATTTGCCGTCAGCCCCCTGTTTGCCCAGGCGGCTCGGACGCTGGGCTTCGCCGCCGAAGAAGTCGGGCCCGATCCCGATTACGATGGCGACATCATAAAGCGCATGCTCGCGCCCTCGCGCATCGGCACGGCGCTGGTCAGCATTTTGTTTCGCGAAGTGCTTATTCCCGCAATCCGGCCCGCCGCCGAAGCGTTAACCCCGCTGGTCGCTAGGTCCGACCTGTTTTTGTCCCACACGATCCAGCTTGCCGCCCCCGTTGTCGCCCGGCGCACGGGGACGCCCTGGGTCAGCTTTTCCCCGGCTACGCTGGTGTATCCCACCGGGCAATATCCGCCGCCCGGCGTCGCCTGGCGCGGCTGTCCCGCTTTTTTGGGGCGCCTGGGCTGGCGGGTCGGGGAGCAGATTGTCCGGCCTTTGGAAGCGCTGGCAAACGCCGAATACGCATCTTTAGGCCAGCCGCCATTGCGCCACGTCATCAGCGGCGGCGCGTATTCCCGCCGCCTTACCCTGGGCTTGTGGTCGCCCGCCTATTTTCCGCGTCCCGCCGACTGGCCCGCGTGGCTGCAAGTCGGCGGCTATGCCCGCTGGGACATGCCTCGCCCCGACCTTGTGCCCCTTGTCCTGCCGCCGCACCCCGGTTCTGATGCTCCCTTGATTGTTTTCACGCTCGGCTCCGCCGTGGTCAATGACCCGCGCGGCTTTTGGGACGTTGTTTTGGCCGCCCTTGCCCGTACCGAGTGGCGCGCGATTTTGCTGGGCGCGCCGGACTCCCTGACCCTCCCTGCCGGGCTTCAAGCGCGCGTTCGCGTCGTGCGCTATGCTCCCTATGCCGACTTGTTTCCGCAAGCGCAGGCGATTGTGCATGCGGGCGGGGCGGGGACGACGCAGGCGGCGTGTTATTACGGCCTGCCGTCGCTTGTCATCCCGCGCGCCGCCGACCAATTTGAGAATGCGGCCCATGTTCAGCGCGAAGGGCTGGGGCTGCGCTTGCAGCGGCATTCGCTGTCCGCCAACACTTTGCGCCTGCGGCTTGCGCGCCTGCTGGCCTCGCCGGACATTGCCCTCCGCGCAGCCCATCTCGGGCAGCAAATGCGGGCCGAGCCCGGAGCCGCCCGCAGCGCCGACCTGGTGGAGCAGGCGCTGCCCAGCTTGCCGCGCTGACAGCCGTGTGTTTTTTTGGTATTCCCCTTTCTGTCCTTCATCTCGGCATACGCTGTTCCACGGCTCTGCGAGGGCGGACCAACGATGGAACAAATCGTTCCGTCGTTGCTCAGGGCTTACAACGGGTGATAAATGATGAAGAAAAGCGCCTGCATCCCCGCCGCAGGCGGCGCGGCAATGCGGCGGCTTGACACCCTTCACACGGCAGTGGTATACTTCGTCGTTGTCTTCTTGGTTGTGACGCGGGAAAATGGCGGCGTGCGGTTTCCCTGGATCGCTTTTTGGAACCGCGCGCCTCCGCTTCAAACCAGGCAACGGCCATTTTTCCAATTCGGCCACGTGAGGGGGTAGAGTTTTTGACGCAGGTACAAGTACGTCCCAACGAGTCTTTGGACAGCGCCCTGAAGCGCTTCAAGAAAGTCATTCAGCAGACCGGCATCCTTAAAGAAGCGCGCGAACACGAGCATTACGAAAAGCCGAGCGATAAAAAGCGCAAAGCGAAAGCCGCCGCCACGCGCAAGCGTATTCGCAACGAAGAAAAAGAAAAGGTTTGACCGCTCTTTGCCCTTTTTCCTGGACAGGACGCGTAATGCTCTGCGCTTGCGCGTCCTGGGCGCGTCTTTTTCCCTGGCATCGCCCGTAGAATTTCTTTCGTATGGCGAAGAACATTCCACCGCTTTCGCTTTCTGCCACAAACCCATTCGGGCGCGCGCCACGCCGCCGGAGCCGGCGTGAGCGTCTTCGTGCCGCTGCCGAACGCGTGCCCCTGGGCATGCGCATCAAAGCCTGGCTGCAAAGCCACCATTGGGGGCGTGTTTTGCTGCTGCTGGGGACGACTTTGTCCATGGCTGCCCTGCTTTCGCTGCACCTGCTGCCTGACAAAGTGTCGGTGCAGGTAGGGGAGCCGAGCGCGCAGGAAATCCGTGCCCCGCGCACGGTGCAGTATCCCGACCAAAGCGCCACGCGCGCCCTGCGCAATGCCGCCGCCGCGCGCGTCGACCCTGTGTATTCCCCTATTCGCTATGCCTTTCCCGAAGCCGCTCAAACAATCGGCGAAGTGTACGCGCACCTGCGGCGGGCGCGTGAAGGCGGCGGCCTGAGCGCGTCCCGTGTGGCGTCTGAGCTGCGTCAGCAGGTCGGCGTTGTGGTACAACCGTCCCTGCTGGTGCCTTTGCTAAGGGATAAATCCCCTGCGTTCCATCTGGATCAAGCGCGTCGCGTGACCGAGGCAGCCGTGCATGACGCGATGGATCGTGACCTGCGCGATGACCACCGCGAGGATTTGGCGCAGGCGCGGGCAGACGTATCCCGCGCTGTCAACGCTTCTCATTTGCCCAGCGATTATATGCCGGGCGTGGCGGCTCTCGCCCGCACCGTGGTTCACCCGAACCGTCACCTAGACGTGCGGCTGACTCAAAAAGCGCGCGAAGCCGAGCGTCAATTGGTGTCTGTGCAGCTGGGGCAGGTTTTCGCCGGGGATATTGTGGCGCGGCGTGGCGAGAAAGTCACGTCTGAGACCATCGACAAGCTGCGCGCCTTGGGCCTGCAAAATCCACGTTTGAACCCTGTCACTGTTCTTTCCGTCACCCTGTTAGTGATGATGATGGTGGGGGTGACAGTTGTTTATCTTGCGCGCCATCAGAAAGCCGTGTTTGCGGACACCAAGATGCTGGCGCTGCTGAGCGTGCTTGTCGTGCTGAGCGTGCTGGGCTTGAAGCTGGGGGGATCAGTGCTGGGTGTCCGATTGTCGCCCTTGCAGTTCGGGTATATCGGCATGCTGTGCGTGGCGGCCAGTGCGATGCTGGTGGCAAGTTTAATCCATCCCCGCATTGCCATGCTGGTGACGGCATTGTTGGCCGCGCAGTCCGGCCTGATTTTAGGCAACGACCTGCGCTTTGCCTTGATGACGCTGCTGTCGGGGATGGTGGCAATTTACACGGTTTCAGACATTCGCAGCCGCAGTGACGTGGTGCGAGCGGCAGCGATTTTATGCGCAGCCAATGTCTTTTTGAGCCTGGTCATCGGCGGCCTTGAAGGGGATTTAGCCGACGACATGCGGCAAGGGGTGGTGTGGGCATTCTTTGCCGGCGTGCTCGCCGTTGCCCTGTTTTCAGTGGGGGCCGCCCTGTTTGAGCGCGTTTTCGGCATCACGACCCACCTGGGCCTGCTGGAACTGTCCGACCCTAACAGGCCATTGCTTCAGAAGTTCTGCCAGATTGCCCCCGGCACTTACACACACTCGGTCATGGTGGGAAATCTCGCCGTGGTCGCCGCGGAAGCAATTGGAGCGGACGCGCTTTTGTGCCGTGTCGGGGCCTACTATCACGACCTGGGCAAGATGAAGCGGGCGGAGTTCTTTATTGAAAACCAGGCGGACGGCGACAATATCCACACGCGTCTCAACCCGTCTTTGTCTGCCCTGGTCGTGACCGCGCATGTCAAAGACGGCCTGGAAATTGCCGAGCAGCAAAAGCTCCCGCCGATTATCCAGTCTTTCATCACCGAGCACCATGGCACAAGCTTGATACGTTACTTTTACCACCAGCAAACAGGCGGAGAAGGCGGCGAAGCGGGCCTGGAACAGCACTTTCGTTACGGCGGGCCCAAGCCGCAAAGCCGCGAAACCGCCATTTTGATGCTCGCGGACGGTGCGGAAGCCGCGTCGCGCACCCTGGACAAGCCCACCGTGGGACGTATCATAGATTTGGTTGACAAGATTATCAATGCCCAGCTTGCGGACGGCCAGCTGGACGAGTGCGACCTGACTTTGCGCGATCTGCGCGGCATTCGGGAAGCGTTTGTCCGCCTGCTGTCCGGCATGCTCCACACGCGCATTGAATACCCTGACACGCTGCGCAACCCCAAAACAGACAAACATGGAACTGCTGATCCAAATGCAATCCCCGCTGCTTTGTCGCACAGCCTCCCAGGCGGAGAAGATGCTGGCGCCACTGTTGCAGACACTGCTGCGGCTTGAAGGACACTCAGACAGCGTGGAAATCAGCGTGGTCTTCAGCGATGATGCATTCATTCAAGCGCTTAATAATCGGTACCGAAACTTAGATAAGCCCACGGATGTGCTGTCGTTTGCGCAGGAAGACGACGCAGAAATGCTGGGCGACATTGTGATTTCCCTGCCGACCGCCGCCCGTCAAGCCGCACTCGCCGGATGGCCCCTGCAAAGCGAAGCCATGCTGCTGGCCGTGCACGGCCTGCTGCACCTGCTGGGGTACGACGATGAAACTGGGAAAGGCGCACAGATTATGCAAATGAAAACCATGCAAGCTTTGACTGCGCACGGCATCCGTCTTCCGGCAGGAAACCACCCGTTCTTTATGGAAACAAGCGAGTAGCATGCGACATGTCCCGCGCCCGAAAAATCACCTAGACTCGTTCCGCTATGCCGTAGAGGGCATTGTGCATGTGTTCCGAACACAAAAACACATGCGCTTCCACTTTTTCACCGTTGTGCTGGTGCTGCTGATCGGCCTGGTACTGCGTTTGGGGACTGTGCAGATGGCCCTGCTGTTTATCTGCGTGGCCGGGGTGCTTGCCGCTGAAATGTTCAACACAGCCGTGGAAAGCGTTGTGGATATGGTGACGCAGGCTTACCATCCCCTGGCGAAACTGGCTAAGGACATTGCGGCGGGCGCGGTGCTTATCACCAGCATCAACGCAGCCATTGTCGGCAGCATCCTCGTCTTCGGCAAACTGCGCGTCGCGCACCTGAGCTTGATGCTGGACACCCAGCCCCGCCCGTTTCCCGTGATGATTACCGTTGTCGTGCTGATCTTGATTGTGGTGCTGATTGCCAAAACCATGGGCGGCAAAGGATCAATCTTGTCCGGCGGCATTGTCAGCGGGCACGCCGCCGTCGCGTTTTTTCTCGCCGCGACATTGATCTACCGGGCCATGGACTGGTTTACAGGCGTTTTGGCGTTTCTGCTGGCTTTTCTTGTCGCGCAAAGCCGGGTGGAAGGTAAGATTCATACCTTACAGGAAGTGATTATCGGTGGCCTGCTGGGTGTGCTGGTGACGTGCGGCGTGTACTTTTTCCACTTTTTCCCTTGATGCTTTCGCCCCTGCGCCGCCATGAACCCCCAAGACCGCTATGCTTTGCTGGCCGCTTTTCTGCTCACGCTTTTTAATGCGTGTTTTACCCTTGCGGAAACAGCCCTTGTGACGGTGCGCAACGCGCGTCTGGCCCAGATCGTCACGGAAGGCGGCGCTGATGCCGCGGGGGCCGCTCAGGTGCAGGCGCTGACCCACCAGCCGACCCGCGTGGTCGCCACCGTCCAGGTGGGCGGCACCCTGGCGGCGTTTGCCGTGGCGGGCCTGAATGCCGCTGTTCTGGCCCCGCATCTGCGGCCTGTTCTGGCCCGCTGGCATCTCCCACACGCGCAGGGCGTCGCCACCGTGGGCCTGCTTTTGCTGGCGGCCCTGCTGACCATCGCCGTCGGCGAGATTATCCCGCGCTCTGTTGCCCTGCGCAGCCCTGAGAAAATCGCGCTTGCGTTTGCTGGAACTTTGCGCTTTTTCATGACGCTGTTTGCGCCGCTGGCAAGTATCGCCCTGGGGCTGTCCCATGCGCTGCTGCGCCCGTTCGGCATGACCGCGACATTCGCCGCGCCGGTGATGACCGAGGAAGAACTGCGCACTTTGATCGAGGCGGGCGCACGGTCGGGGGCCATTGAAGAAGACGAAAAAGAGCGTATCCGCCGCGTGATCTCGTTTGGGGATACCGAAGTGCGCCAGGTGATGACCCCGCGCATCAGCATCAAAGCGGGAGACGTTTCCGTGAACTTGTCTCATCTGCTGGGGCTGGTCATGGAAAGCGGACATTCGCGCATTCCCGTGTACGAGGGCAGCGTAGACACGATTATCGGGATTGTCCACGCCAAGGACCTGCTGCCTTTGCTGGCGCGCGGCGAAACGCACCCCGACCTGCGCACCGTCATGCGCGCCCCGCTGCTTGTCCCTGAAAACAGATTGGTCGACGACTTGCTGGATGAATTTCGGCGTTCCCGCACGCAGATGGCGATTATCCAGGACGAATATGGCGGCACGGCAGGGTTGGCAACCATTGAAGACTTGCTGGAAGAACTGGTTGGCGAAATCAACGACGAATATGACAGCGGCAATGCTCCCGCAGATACGCCGCTGTTGCAGACGCTGTCCGCTTCCACGTTCTTGGTAGACGGGCGCATGGCGATCAACGACCTCAACGACCTGCTCGGCATCCATGTGCCCGATGAGGATTATGACACGGTCGGCGGCTACGTGTTCGGCTTGTTTGGTCGCCAGCCGGACGCTGGCGAAACCCTTTCCAAAGAAGGGCTGCATTTCACCGTCACCCGCACCGACGGACGCCGTATCCAGGAAGTGCGTTTGCATCGTCCGGAGCCGGGCGCTCCCGAACTTTTCAGCGAAAGCCAGGATCGCACTTTCTGAAGCGCCGTGGAGCGAGGGGGTGTCATGCGCGTGCCTGTCTGTGTCTTCGGGCGTCGCAAGCGCGTACCCACGGCTTTGCGAGGGCGGACCAACGACGGAACAAATTGTTCCGTCGTTGCTCAGGGCTGGGTGCGCCCTTGCAATGCCTGGGCAGCGGGGAAAGAAAGCCCTTGTTGAGAAGCTGCCGAGTATCATCACTGAAAACCAGACGAGTGTCGCCCGCTCAGATCACGAGCGGTATCGACCCTGTAAAAATAAGGGGGAACTGCCGATAATGATGTGGGGAATGCAACGCTCCCTTATCAACGCAAGGAATTCCGTCCTTATGAAGTGGTTCGGCAACTTTGGCCTCGGCACGAAAAAGTTGAGGGCTTTACAGACAAGATTCGAGCTGGTCAACCAGGCATCAAGCGACGGCCTGTGGGATATGTCGGTAATCGCTGGTGACCCCATCAACCCCAGCAACGAGTTTTGGTGGTCGGATCAGTTCCGCAAGATGCTCGGCTACAGCGATGAGCGCGACTTCCCCAACGTTGCTGGATAGCTGGGCCTCTCGGCTGCACCCTGAAGAAAAGGACGGGGTGCTGCAAGCCTTCGGCGCTCACCTGACCGACTACACGGGACGGACGCCCTACGACATCGAGTACCGGCTCCAGACAAAGGCGCAGGGCTACCGTTGGTACCACGCGCGGGGCACGACGCTGCGGGATGCTCAGGGTGTCCCGCTCCGCGTCGCAGGCTCGTTGGTAGACATCACGACAGAAAAGTCGCGCCTTTTGCAGGCGCAGCAGATCGCGGAGACGGCCACCGCCAGCACCGAGTTCACCGCCAGCACCGAGTTCACCGCCAGCACCAAGTTCACCGCCAGCGCAGAGATCATTTCGGCAGGCGCACGGCATCAAACAGAGCAGGCCGCGAAAAATGCCGATTCTATCGCTGACTTGGTACGTTCACTCACGGAAACGAGCATTAATGCCGTTCAAGCCGCGCAGACTTCTCACGACGCGGGCGCGACGGCAGAGGAGGGGGGGCGCGTCGTCGGCAAGACGATTCACGGCATGAACGCGATTGCCGACATCGTCAGTGATGCCGCCGCACAGGTCGCTGAACTCGGCCAGAGCAGCAAGCGTGTTGGGGAGATTGTCGGCGTCATCGACTCGATTGCGGGCCAGACAAATCTGCTGGCGCTGAATGCCGCAATTGAAGCGGCCCGCGCGGGCGCGCAGGGACGCGGCTTCGCGGTAGTCGCCGATGAAGTGCGCAAACTGGCCGAGCACACTGCGTCTGCCACCAAAGAAATCGCCGCCGTCATCACCCAGATTCAGAACGACACAACGCAGGCCTTGAATCTGATCCAGCGGAGCAAGATGGAAGTCGAAGCAGGCCGCGATCTCGCCGGCCAAGCCGAAGTTTCCTTGTCCCAGATCATCAAAGCAGCCCGCGAGGTTGATGAGATCATCGCACAGGTTGCCGCCGCCAGCCGGCAGCAGCTCACGACCAGCAAAAACTTGGCCGAGAGCACGGAGATCATCAACCAGATCACGCAGACCAATGAGCGCAGCATTGCCGAGATGGCAGGTCATGCGGCAATCTCAAAACTATTACTTGTATGATTATCTCGTGACTTTGACAGCCACGACTCCCAAAGTGAATGTCAATGCGTTCGACTTTAACTTTGAAACGCCGGGAGATTTGACGCCGTTTCTCACGAAGGGCTACAATGAAGCGTCGGTTGCGCCCGGTGAGTTTGCGTTCGGCACGACGAGGGGCCTGGTGAATGTGGGGGACAGCGCGGAGTTTTCCTTTTTGTCGATGCTGCCGCCCACAGGCATTTCGGGAGTGACCGCGAATTCCTCAATCGGCGGCGGTGTGCGCAGTGTTGGCCCAGGCGCTGTTTCTGTTCCCGAAGCAGGCACGTCTGCTTTGGCGGGATTGGGCCTGCTGCCTTTGGCTCTGCTTGCTCGCCGTCGGGCGGCAAAGCGAACCTCATAAAAAACAGGTAAATAAATCCAAATAATTGTTCAGAGAGCAGGCAATCTGTGTTACAATAAACCTGCAATGAAAAACGGTCGACCCAAAAAAAGTGGTTTCATACCAATAACGCTTGGGTAGATTGCTGTGACGAATGCTGCCCATCAAAAGAGGTAAAAACACTATGACACGTACTTCAACAACACTCGCCCTTTCAGCAGGCCTGGCAATGGCTTTCGCGGGAATGGCGCACGCCCAGACGCTGGACACGACAATCAACGGCTTCAACAAAAACAACGTGCAGATCTTCACGCTTGATCTTCTGTCCACGGTTGCTGCAACGCCGACGCCCTTTACTTATTCCTACCAGGCCACATTGAAGAGCATCGACTCGACTTCGCCGGTCAACATCAACTCGTTTGACTTCAACTTTGACCCGACCGCCCCCGTGGTTTACAACAACCTGGCGACAACAGCGGGCTACAACGAAGCCCTGCTGGCTCCCGGCTCGTTTGCATTTGGCACGACCAACGGTTTGCAGAAGGTCGGCGACAAGGCTACCTTCGTCTTCACATCGCCCCTGCCTCCTACAGGCACTGTCGGTGTCACATCCAACAGCCCAATCGGTGGTGGTGGGATTGGCAGCCTTGGCCCCGGCCCCGCCGCTGTGCCCGAAGCAGGTACCTTCGCATTGCTTGGTCTTGGACTGTTGCCGCTCGCTCTTGTAGCACGCCGCCGCATGGCCCGCAGCAACTAACCCGCATTTCTTCTATTACATTGCAGGACTTAAAAGAGACGCCACGGAAGGCGTCTCTTTTTTTGTCGTCTGAGCTTAGGAAGAAAAAGAGACCAAGGTTAAACGCCCAGTTTCTGCTGCACCAACGAAGCGATACCACCTGCCAGAGCTTCAATTTCGCATGCATCCGGCCCTTCGGCCATGACGCGCACCAGCTTTTCGGTGCCTGAAGCGCGGACGTTGAGCCGTCCGCGCCCGGCCAGCGCCGCCTCGCCCTGGGCAATCGCACGGCTGATGTCTGCATCCTGCTGCCATGCTTGCCGGTCACGGACGCGCACACCCAAGAGCACCTGCGGGTATTCGGTCATCTGGTCAGCCAGAACAGAAAGAGGCTGGCCGGTTTCGCGCATCACTTTCAGCACCTGGAGGGCAGTCAGCAATCCATCCCCCGTTGTTGTTAGGTGTCCAAAGATCAAATGGCCGGACTTTTCGCCCCCCAAAACAAACCCGCCTTGACGCATCGCTTCCGAAACATAACGGTCGCCGACATTGGCACGCAGCAAAGAAATGCCTGCCTCGCGCAGGGCAACTTCCAGCCCCATGTTGCTCATAATCGTGCCGACAACAGTATCGCCCGCGAGCTTGCCTTGAGACGCGAGATGCCGGCCGACAAGGAGCATCACCCGGTCGCCATCCACCAGCCGCCCGCGCTCATCGGACAGCATAACCCTGTCGGCATCGCCATCAAAAGCCATGCCAACATCCGCCTGCTCCATTGTCACCCTTGCCATCATGCCCTGCGGGTGCAGCGAGCCGCACTTGTCATTGATGTTGATGCCGTCCGGGGCGCAGTGCATAGAAATCACATCGGCGCCCAGGTCGGCCACGACGCGCGGGGCGATCTGATAAGCGGCCCCATTGGCGCTGTCCAGCACGATTTTGAGGCCGTCCAGCCGCAGGCCATCCATGGTTTCTTGCAGATGTTCGGCATACAAATCACGCAGCTTAGGATCGCGCCGCATTCGTCCCACACCCGCGCCTGATGGACGCGGCAGTGTGTGAGCTTGTGGGACAAGAGTTTCAATCTCGGCTTCCAAGGCATCATCCAGCTTGTATCCGTCCGGGCCGAAAAACTTGATGCCATTATCGGCAAAGGGATTATGTGAAGCCGAGATGACCACGCCGGCATCAAACCCTTCGCTGCGCACAATAGAAGCGACCGCAGGTGTCGGCAGTACGCCCGGACTGACCACATGCGCACCCATCGCGCCAAGGCCCGCCGACAGTGCGGCTTCCAGCAAAGTGCCGGACACGCGGGTGTCGCGCCCGATCACAAATGTTGGCGTGTGGCTTCGTCCCAAAACGCGGGCGGCTGCCATGCCTAGGGCAAGCACCAGAGCCGGGGTCAGCTCCGTGTTGGCGATACCACGGACGCCGTCCGTTCCAAATAGTTTTTCAGGCATGCGGGCAATAACACTCCTCGGTTGATCTTCAGCATAACAAGGATCATTCTAGCGGGGCGGGGACGGTGATGTGGCCGGTTCAGCCGTCAAGGGTTGGGCGGGCACAGATGGCCCCGCAATACGGATAGTCACAGTGACAATACCTGAGCCGACCAAAGACAAGCCAGGCGGCGGCACACAAGCCACTTGCCGCACTAGGTCATTTGCTGCGCCGGACACATCAATCGCCGCTGTGCTGATCGTTCCGACACGCGCGAGGCGGTCTGAGCGGCCCGTCACGGTTAAGGTCGGCGGGCTGACCTGAATATCGGATACGCGAGCTGGAAAAGCAGGTGCGCCCGTGACATTGGGACTCACCAGCAAGGTGCGTGAAACGGGAACGCGCACCATTTCAATGCGCACATGAGCGGTTGCAGGCGTAATGGTTAATCCCTCCACGGGGCTGTCATCACTATCGAGAGCGACAATGGGGAAATTATCGTCGACCGTGCCGACCGTCTCTTCATCCGCTTTGATGATAAGCTGCTGAACAGAGTCGACGGCGGCATGACCGCCTTCAATTGTCGCGCGTCGCGGGGTGACAAGAGGCGGGCGGAATGCATATCCCGCAGGCGCCGTCCCCGGCTCGGTGGCCGAAATCAGCAAGTGTCGCCGGCTTTTTTCCTGCAAAGTTAATGGGATGACGGAGGGTTGTGGATCGACAGAAACTGTGCTTTCCATTCCGGGCGGCAGGGTAATGTGGACAGGAAAAGGCCCGTTTTGCCCGACATGGGCATGATTAAGTTCTACAGAAGCTGTCACGGATGCATCGGCAAGCCGCGATATATCTTCAGGAGGACCGGCCAGGGTGACGGAAATCTGAGGCAATGATTTTTCGTCAATCAGAAGCTTGGACGGGGCGTTACGCAGTGTCAGCGGCACAATCAATGTGCGCGTTTGTCCAGCGGCACTTTGTCCGATGACATAGGTGTGCAGGGCAAGAGCGCAGACAAGGGCAAGCAATTTATATTTCCAGTTTTCACGCAGGGCGGCAAGCATAAGCAGGTATCAGAGGCAGGTTAGGAGCGCGCAGAAACAGAAGGCGTTTCTACATCAGAAAGCTGAGGTTCGGAAACGTTTGCTGCATCCGGCGACACGGTGGCGGAAACCGGCCTTGTAATGGAAGAAGGTGCTGTAACAATGGGCATCCGCAGGCTGCGTCGTCGGCGTACGACGGTGTGTTCCTGTCCTTTAAAAGCGCCCAGCAAGTCCTGCCGCAGGACGTCCCCACGCCGTCCTCGGCGCATCTTTCCCGCCAGCATCAGTGAAACTATGCCGGTTTCTTCTGATACGACAATGACTAAAGCATCACTCTGCTCCGAAATACCCAGCGCGGCTTTATGGCGCGTGTGCACTTGTTGAGCGGCCATGTCACGGCTTTCCGACAATGGCAGGGTACAACCGGCGGCAACAATGCGATTGCGGCGAATGACAACCGCACCGTCATGCAGCGGGCTGCCGGGATAAAAGATTGTCGCCAGCAGTTCTGCATTCACATCGGCATTGATCAGTGTGCCCGTTTCTATGATGTCGGATAACCCCGTTTCACGCTCCAGCACGAGAAGTGCGCCGATTTTCTTGTCGGACAACTGATCGGCAGTGCGCACCAGCTCGCCCACCATCTGCGACAGGTTTTCACGGTCCAACCCAGCAAACCCTTTGCCCCAAAAGCCAAGCCGCCCAACTTCTTCCAAGGTATGACGCAGTTCTGGATAAAACAAGATGACAATGGCAAGCGGCCCCAAAACAAACATCTGCTTGAGGATCCAAGTCAAAGCGGATAGCTGTGCCCAGGTGGAAACTGCAAGAACAGCAAGGAAGATCAAGAGGCCGGTAATGATCTGCCAGGCACGCGTCCCCTTCGCCAGCATCATCAGCCGATAAATGAGGTACCAGACAACAAAAACATCCCCACCCGTGCGGATGGCGCGAAACAAATCCGTCCACCCCAGGTTATGCAGCCATCCGTGCATGCGGCAATCCGTTCGTTCTCAATGCGCGTTTAGTATATCATACCGCTTGGCGGAAACGCAACCCGTTTGCTCGAGTGCAAGTATTTCATCGCTTTAACAAAGAGGGGGCAGCCGAATTTTCGGCTGCCCCCCATGTTCACTTGGTAATGGATCTTAGGAGCCTGGAACGGTAAGGACAGCAGGCTGGTTTGCATAAATCCAGTAGCCCTGCCAGGGCTGTATCTGGTCGCTGGCCGCAAGGGTGGAGTACGCGCCCGTGTCGGCGTTATATCCATATAAAGGCAATGCTACAAGGCTGGACTGGCCCAGTGCGGACGCTGTGGGGTTGGGCGTCATCACTGTCGCGGGCGAGGAAACCTGAATGTCCGATAATGTCACATTGCGCAGGAACGGGTCTCCGATCTGGTTCCAGCCTTGCTGCAGGCTGATGTGAAATGCTCCGGGCGGCGCGTTGGTTCCAATGCGGCGGATATAAGAAGGTGTGGGAAATGCTGCCCAGTAGCCCTGGCCAAGATGGAACGTGTCAGCGGGCGCTGTCGGGTAATACAGATAAGCGGTTTGTGTGGGAGACCAGACAATCAAGTTGTTCCCTGTGCCTGTCAGCGGCGGCGTCAGACCAAACAGCGTTGCAAAATCCCCGGCCCCTGAATACTCATAAGGCGCGGAAACCATTTGCAGCACATTGGGGGTGAACGTGTGTTGGGACGGTGACAGGGTCAGCGTCACTTGCTGCGTTTGTGACGGTGTCACGCTGATGGTCTGGCCGGCGAAGTTCAGGGCATCCGCCGAAACAGTGTAGGTCAGAGGCTTGGATGTGCCGCTTGTCGCATCGACAGCTGTCAGTGTATCCAGCACCTGCGCGAACTTGCCTGTGGCGGCGTCCGGGACAGGATTGCGCACAAAGTGCGGGATCTGCAAGGTGGTGATGGTGATGCTGACGCCGGAAACGGGTTTGCCGCTGGTGTCCAGAGCCGTGCCGGACAGCGTGACCGGCGTGTTGGTGGAAGGGGAAAGCGCATCCAGCAGCTGGTCGCCGATAAATGTCCCCAGGCCCGTCGCGTTGTCGTAGCCCGCAGTCGCCTTGTAACTGAGATTGTCGCTGCCGTCGCTGATGTCGTGGAAGACGCTGGCATATTGCCCGCTTTGCGCCAGTGTGTACAGCGCAGGGTTGATAAACCCAACAGTGCTGGTCAGGCCGAACTCGAAACGCTGCTCGTTAACCAATCCCGTGAAAGCGGCCCACAACGGAGCTGCGGCGCTGGTCCCGCCGACAACCACAAATCCTGTCGCCTTGGCGGCCGGGTCGGTGACATAAACACTGTAACCGGTTTGCGGGTCGGCATTAAGCGACACATCGGGAACGTTGCGCATGGTCTGGCTGGCCGCTGTCTTGATGCCCGCCTGATAGCTGGGAATGTTAAAAATGGTGCTGACGCCGCCGCCGCCGCCATCTTTTGCCGCCGGTTCGCGGCTCCAGGTAGTCTCGCTGGCATAGGTTTCATCGGAGTTGACTGTTAGCTTGGTGCCGCCGACGCCTGTAACATTGGGGTTGGCTGCGGGGTCGTCCACCGACAGCGTTGTACCGTCGTCTAACGCGCCGTTATCGCCTGCTGCGGCAAAAAAGGACTGGCCCTGTGCTGCCATTTGCGTGAAGGCCGTTGTTTCAGCTGTAACTCCGCCGCCACTTTGCGCGGCCGACTCAGGAAGACCAAAGCTGGTGCTGATGGACTTGGCGACATTGTCGTCAGCAATCTGCTGGTACAGGGCCGTAGCCGACTTGGTTGCGTTTTCGGCTTCGTAGACCACAATGTTTGCATTGGGAGCCAGGGCGAGCATCATCTCAATGTCCAGCACGACTTCGACAGAGTCGGTTCCTGCCGCGCCGCTGAAGCCGCTGAACAAGACATTGCGCAAGTTCGCCGTCGGCAGGCCAAACTTCTGCGTGTAGCCGGCAATGTCGCCGGGAAGGTAGCCATCCAGCTCATAAAGCCCCAATGTTTGACCCCGCCCGGTCAAGCCGCTCAAATCAGCGGGAGCGACGCTGTTCAAATGGTAGGCTGTCTTGATGTCGGCGGGTGCGAGGCCGCCGCCAGGGCCTGTGCCCTGCGTGGCCCGCGTTGGCATGGCCTGGATCATCGGCAGCAGGGCTTTTCCTGGCAGGCGATGCAGGTGCGGACGCTGGTACAAATTCACCGTGCTCAGGCCCACCACGCTGGAAATCTTAGACGCCATGAATTGCGGAACACGAGGCGCGGTGACATTGGCGTACGCAATACGCCCGTCCGCCATTTGGTACTTGGTCAGCTGCGTGCCAAACGTCGCTTCCACGGCTTCGCGCGTTCCCATGACATCCACTAAGCTTCGCGTTTTGTAGGTACGGACAACCGACAGGCCGTGCTGCGCGGCAAATGCAAGGACGGCATCGTAATCCGCCTGTGTCGGCCCAAATCGCTGCGCAAACTCTGGCTGCGACAGAAACTTGTGGTACAACGCGTCGTTGGGATCATACAAGCGCGCCAGCAGGTCCTGCAGGGCCGCTTGGTTGCGCAACGGCAGGCTGATAGACAGCGGCACTGTTGTTCCCGCTTCCAGCCGCCCCAAGGCGCGCGCCGTGCGCGGGACGATGGGGGCCGACCGCATCTGCGCCATGGGCACAAAGCGCATATCCTGCGCCGACGCCGCAGGCGGCATTGCCACCGCCAGCATGAGCGCTGCCGCGAAAACATCGCGACCTGTTTTGCTGGCAGCAAAGCGGCGCTTGGGCACTATTCGCATTTATGGACACTCCTTATAATCAAGGTCAAGAGGGAAGGGTGAACTGTCAAATCTGTTGTGAGAACACGCGCGCATTTACCCACGCTGCAACTATTCCATGTTTGCGGAGTATTTTTGTTTGCGGAGTATTTTTCGCGCGCACTAATGCTATGAATATATAAACTATTATAAGGGAAAGAATGTTCCCTGTCAAGCATAACAGTCTGCCCGGATATTAAAGACTGGTGTCAAAATCGGAGAAAGCGACTTTAGGTTTCTCCATGAACATTTTAGCGGCTTTTTCGTCTGCCGGAGAAACGACTTTTGCCGCTGCATCACGCGTAAGGAACAACTATGCCGACACGCCCCGCTTTGTTTCATGTCGTCACTGTGAGCTTTCTGGCGGCTTTGGTTTTGGCAGGCCGTTTTTTGCCTGCCCGCCGCGCTGATGCCGATGCCAAAACCCCGCCCTTGTCGCAACCCCAGCTTCGCTCTTTGTATCAGGAAAAGTGCTCCGCCTGTCACAACCTGCCCGACCCGCAAGCTGACCAGCGCACCCGCGCGCAGTGGCAGGGGATCGTCACCCAGATGCTGACCCGCTACCATGCTTCGGATGAAATTTCAAACCCGGAAGCCGCCCAAATTGTAGACTACCTTGCCACATTCGCCCCCGCCGCCCCGTCCCACGCCAACCGCGCCGGGCAGTCTGCGCGCAACCCGTGGGCCACCGACCCTTTGGATGTCTGGACCGACACGCCCGCCGTGTCCCGCGTGTTTAACTTTGAAGCCGGGCCCGCACTGCCCGGCTTGTCTGCGGCTGTTTCCGGCGCGCCCGGCCCGGCTGCCGTGTGGCGCACTGTCGGCGCTCCCGGCCCTGACGGTGCTTATGTGAAAGTGGTTCCGGCGCATCCCGACCCTTCCCGTTTTGCCTTGCTGATTGACCAAGCTGACAAAGGCCGGGACTTAGACGTGCGCGTGCGCTTTCGGATTGTCGCGGGCCGCGCCAGCCCGTCTGTCGGCATCGTCTTTGGCCTTGCCGATGCCGCCGACTATTCCGTGCTGCGCTTTGATGCCCACAACCGCACGCTGTCCGTGCTGAAGATCAGCCCCGCCGCGCACTCCGTCCTGCAAGCCACAAATTTAGCTCCGCCTGGGGCTTCTGGCGCGACTTCTGCGGCGAGTATGCTGCCGCTCTCCAATTCCCCCGGCTGGCACACCCTGCGCCTGCTGGTCAATGGGGGACAGATACGGGGATGGATCGACGGCATGAAGCGCATCAGCGCCACTGACCCTGCCTACGCGGGCGGCAAAGTCGCCTTGTGGTCACAGGGCGATACCATTGCGGCGTTTGACGATTGGACAGTAGACTTTTACGGCGGCAATTCCCCTGCTTTGCCGCGCGCCTGACCTGTGCGCCGCCCTGCTCCGCCTGCAATGGGCCATCGCCGACCCTGCGTGCCAAAGAAGCCGCCCGAAGCCTGCGCGTTTCCTGCTGCTTTTTCTGCAAAGTGTTTCCATGCTGCTGCGTCGGCAGTGCGGGGGCGTATTATCAGTGTCCTCACGGCGTACCTAAAGCTTTGCAACGATGGAACAAATCCTTCCGTCGTTGGTAGGCGTTGGAAACGTCTTATCAACAGCGAAGAAACACGCGGGAAAGCGGCGTAAAACGCGGCGTCACAGCGCCTTCGCATTGAAAGCGGGAAACGCGGGCGCTGTTTTAAACGCGCTTCAAGCGGCGGCGCAGGCCCGGCGTGCGCAGGCGAAGCTTGAGCGGCATCAGCACCGACTCCCAGATCACGGACTGGGACATCTTGGACTGACCGGCATGGCGCTCGACAAAGATGATCGGCACTTCGATGAGGCGAAACCCGGCAAGCTGCGCCCGAAACGTCATTTCCACCTGAAACGAATAGCCGTTGGAGCGCACGCTCGGCAGATCAATCGCTTCCAAAACCGCCCGCCGGTACAGGCGAAATCCCGAAGTGCAGTCGCGGACGCGCAGGCGGGTCACGCCGCGCACATAGTAATTCGCCCCCCACGACAGCAGCACGCGCCGCAGAGGCCAGTTGATGACTGAAATGCCGTTAAGGTAGCGAGACCCGATCACCACGTCGGATTCGCGTGCGCCCCGCAGCAGGCCCGGCAGATACATGGGATCGTGAGAAAAGTCGGCATCCATCTCAACGGCGGCATCGTAATCGCGCTCCAAAGCCCAGGCAAAGCCCGCCAGATACGCCCGCCCCAGGCCGTCCTTGCCGGGCCGATGCAGCACATGCACCCGCCCGCACGTATCCGGGGACTGCGCCAGGGCTTCGGCGATTTGGCCTGTGCCGTCGGGGGAATTGTCGTCCACCACCAGAATATCCAGATTGCCGGGCTGATCCAGGATGCGCCGGGTCAAAAGGGCAATGTTGTCGGCTTCGTTGTAGGTGGGAACGACCACAAGAACACGCATTTGGGGTAAACTAGAAGCGTCCTGGTCGTCGCTGATTGTCGGCAGTTCCATCATGGGGATTGGGCCCAGGGGCGTTGACACCGCCCGCCTGGTACGCTGCCTCATCATACCCGACGTTGTGCTTATCCATCATGCCTTTCGGTCGTAAATTTGCAAATCGCGTTCTGCTGGCGTATCTTGTTCCTTTGGGCCTGATGCTGATATTGGGGATTGCGTTTGCGTATTTTGCCCACTACAATGTCCAGCGGGTCACGCTCGCCGAGCTGATTGTTTCCATCCCGGCTATTCTTATCGGACGATTATTGACACGGCGTGACGCCCTGCGCTTTGACCAGCTGCGCCGCTCGGCGGAGGGCATCGAGCGCGGCGATTACCATTCCCGGCTGTCTATCCCTAAAGGCAACGATGAATACGAGGATGTCGCCCGCGCTTTCAACCACATGGCGGACGTGCTGGCGGCCCGCGAAAGCGCCCTGCGTGAACAAAACCTGGCCCTGGTCGCATTCAATCAGCGCATGGAATCCGTGCTCAACGCCACCAATGACGGTATCGCCCTGCTGACGCGCGAAGGGCGGTTCGCGCTGGTCAACAAGCGGTTTTGCGCCATGCTGGGCACACGTCCCGAACTGGTGCTGCACCGCTCGCTGGCCGAAGTCCACCCGCACCTGCTGGAGCGTCTCGCCCAGCCCGACCGTTTGGCGAGCCACATGACGGCCCTGACCCTGGACGACATCAATGACCCGGTCGGCGTGGCCGAAGAAGTCATCGAATTGCTCCAGCCCGACCGCCGTTCCGTGCAGGTGTACACCGCCCCGGTGCGCGGCGAAAACGGGACAGAAGTGATCGGACGCATTATCGCCCTGCGCGATGTCACGCGCGAGCACGAACTCGACAAAATGAAAACAGAGTTTATTTCGGTCGTTTCCCACGAGCTGCGCACGCCGCTGACTTCCATTAAAGGGTATACTGATCTCTTGATTTCGGGCGCGGCAGACGGCAGCGCAGAGTTGCAGGGTGAGTTTTTAGGCATTATCCAGAGCAGCACAACGCGCCTGTCCAACTTAATCAACGACATTTTAGATATTTCGCGCCTGGAGTCGGGCAAGATCGAAATCAAGCACGAACCAATCGACTATCGCAAGATTGTCAGCGATACGCTCCGCTTGATGCGCGCTTCCGCCGACGAAAAGCAGATCGTGATGGATGCGTCCCTCCCCGAATCCATGCCTCCTGTTTGCGGCGATGCGGAAAAAGTAGGGCAGGTGCTGACCAACTTAGTTTCCAATGCTATCAAATACACGCCGCCCGGCGGCTGGGTCAAAGTGTGGCTGGAAACAACCGAGCAAGCCACAATCATGACCTGCGTGCAGGACAGCGGCATCGGCATCGTGCTGGAAGACCAGAAGAAACTGTTCCAAAAGTTCTTCCGCGCGGACAATTCCAGCACCCGTGAAGCGGGCGGCACAGGTCTGGGACTGGTCATCGCCAAGACGACCGTGGAGCTGCTGGGCGGGGCTATCTGGGTGGAAAGCGAGATGGGGCGCGGCAGCCGCTTTTATTTCACGCTGCCTGTGTCTCCCGAAGAGTCCGTGCCCCATGCTGCGCCGCCTGCCGTGCCTTTGCCGGAGCGGGGCATTGGATTGGTGCTGGTCGTGGCCGACGATAATTATGTGCGCGGCATCGTGCAGCACTTTCTGCACCGGCGTGGGTACGGCACCCTGGGCGCGGCGACAGGCAGCGACGGCCTGCAAAAGGCGCGCCTGCACAAGCCCGATGTCATCACACTGGACTTGATGATGCCGGATCGCGACGGCTTTGAAGTGCTGCGTGCCTTGAAAAACGACCCGGCAACGGCGAGCATTCCTGTTGTTCTCGTGTCTATGGCGGGCGACCCAGCCCGTGGCGTGCTGTCTTTGGGCGCGTTTTCCATGGTGCAAAAGCCGCTGGACGACGCGCGCCTGCTCCAGACCATCGAGGACGCTGTGGGGGGGGGAGAGGCTGGTCAGGGCGGCGAAACCCCGACGCCGCCTTGGGCTACCGTGCTGTACGCGGGTGTTTTACCTGCCCCTAACGGGCCGAACAAGGGCAAGAGCGGCATTGTTGCGACACTGGCCGCGCGCGGGATTGATCTGCATGTCGCAGAGCAGGCTTCCGATGCGCTTGCTTACGCTGTCACTTCTTCCCCCGAACTGATCCTTCTGGACATGGCGATGCCGGATGCGACCTTGTTTGGGTTTGTCGGCGCGCTCAAGGCGGAAGAAGAGGCCGCCCGCATTCCCATTATCCTGCTGGCCGACGATATTGCCGACACGAGCATTCATTTTCACCTGGGCAGCGACGTTGCCGACAACACGCTGTCGCTGGAATATATCGGCGAGCAATTGGGGCGTATTCTGGCCGTGCCCGTTAAGTAAATGCTGTATTTGAGATTTGTCATGGTGCCAAGCTTTCTCGTAGGCAAGGTGGAATGAATAGACCAATGGATTGGGCAGAAGACATTGTTGAGAGACTTGCCTCTTTTGCAGACGAACAGCGGCTTGTTGACCAGGCTGAAAAAGGCTGGCGCGCATGGTTCGTCAATGAGGGCGGCACCATTGAAGGCTGGCGAGCAGACGACTTGAACAGCAAGTTTCGCTCCCTCATGCTTTGCTTCAAGAGTGCTTTGCTGCCGTACCCTTACATCACCACGAGCGTAGGGTTGTTTGGCCCAAACGGTGGTGACATAGGCCAATATCGCCGTATCACGTTACTCAACGGCGATGTAAACGATGACTACCTTGAGATCGACTGCACCAAGAGTAAGTATCAGGAACGACATGCCCGCACGAGACAGCGTAGAGCATAGGAACAGGAGATACAGTCAATGACAGACTACACAGTCGCCGTCGTGGGAGCAGGGGCAGTCGGCGAAGAACTGCTGCGCGTGCTGACTGAGCGCCGCTTCCCCGCCCGCGAAGTGCGCGTGCTGGCCCGCACCGCCCGCACCTTGACGGTAGACGGTACTGCCTACGATGTGCGGGAAACGACGCCGGAAGCGTTTGACGGCGTGGACATTGCGCTGTTTGCAGGCACGGAGGGCGACAAGGGGGCCGCAGTCACGTTTGGGCCGGAGGCCGTATTGCAGGGAGCCGTGGTCATAGACAACGGCGCGGACTTTCGCATGATGGACACCGTCCCCCTGGTCGTGCCGGAAGTCAATGCCGAGGCATTAGACAGCCATCAGGGGATTGTTGCCAATCCCAATTGCTCCACGGCCCAATTGGTGCTGGCCCTCAAGCCCCTGCATGATGCGGCTGTACTGACCCGCGTTCTGGTGTCTACGTATCAGGCCGTATCGGGCGCGGGCGCGGGCGGCGTCCGGGAATTACATGCCCAGAATGTGGCTTTAGCCGAAGGGCGCGCGATTTCTTCGCCCGGCCCGACTTTTAGCATGCAGATCGCGGGCAATGTCATCCCGCAAATTGGCGGTTTTGACGAAGACGGGTATACCACCGAAGAAATGAAACTGGTGCATGAGACGCGCAAGATTATGAACCTGCCTGCCCTCGCGCTGACCCCCATTGTCGCCGCGCGTGTGCCCGTCGTGACCGGCCATTCCGAGGCCGTGTATGTGGAAACGGAAACGCCGCTCACCCCCGACAATGCCCGCGCGCTGTGGCGGGATGCCCACGGCGTCACGGTCATGGACGACCTGCATGCCGCCGATGCCTACCACATGTACCCGACCCCGCTGCTGGCGGCGGGCAAGGACACGACCTATGTCGGACGCATTCGGCAGGATATTCATAACCCGCGCGGGCTGGCCTTCTGGGTGGTCAGCGACAATCTCCGCAAAGGCGCGGCGACCAATGCCGTCCAGATCGCCGAAAGCTTGATTGCGCGGGGGCTTCTTTCTCGTTCTTAACCAAACTCTCCTCCAACAATTATGACAACCCCTCTTTCTTTCCCACGCTTCGGGCGCGTACTGACCGCGATGGCAACCCCGTTTGACTTGGACGGCCAGATAGACCATGCCGAAGCCGCGCGCCTTGCCGTTTATCTTGTTGAGCATGGCAATGACGGCCTGGTCGTTGCCGGGTCGACGGGGGAAAGCGTAACGCTCACCTCCGACGAAAAGATTGCTCTGTTTCACACTGTGCAGCAGGCCGTCGGCACACGCGCCAAAGTTTTGGGCGGCGTCGGCAGTCCCAGTACTGGGGAAACTGTCGCTCTGATACAAAGAGCCTCCGAAGTCGCTTTGGATGGTCTTTTGGTGGTTACGCCCGCGTATAACAAGCCGTCTCAGGAAGGCCTGTACCGGCACTTCGCGGCCTGCGCCCAGGCGACACCGCTGCCCTTGATGCTGTACAATGTGCCGGGCCGCACCATGGTCAACATGGAGCCAAGTACCGCCCTGCGCCTGGCCGAGATTGACACCATTGTCGCCTTGAAAGAAGCCGGGGCGCTGCTGCAAGTCGGCGAAGTGACCGACCGTGCGCCCCAAGGCTTTGACGTGTACTGCGGCGCGGACGAGGTCAATCTGCCCGCCCTTGCATTGGGCGCGGTCGGTATTGTCAGCGTCATTGCCCACATTGTCGGGGACGACCTGCATGCCATGCATGATGCGTTCTTTGCGGGTGATTTAGACACGGCGCGCCGTTTGCACCTCAAAACCCTGCCGATGACAAAGGCGATGTTCAGCGTCCCCAACCCTGTTCCCACCAAGACGGCCCTGACCATGATGGGCGTAATAAGCAGCAGCCGCGTCCGCCTCCCCTTGATTGAGGCCAATGACCAGGAGCGCATTGCCATCAAAACGGCCTTGGCGGACTACGGTTTATTGGGGGCGGAGGGGCTGTCTTAGACCCTTTCTGACAGCATATCTAGCCAGTTGCCAGGGCGCAGCCCAGGCGTACCCAGCCCTTACCAACGACGGAACAAATTCTTCCGTCGTCGCTGCGCGCTTGCCACGACTGAGAAACGATTTGGAAACGGGAAAGCCATCCCCTCGAACGGCTGATACACCACGACGCACACGAAAACACACTGCGACGCACACGGAAACACTATGCCTTCAACAGACACACTGCAAATTATCCCTCTCGGCGGCATCGGCGAGATCGGCAAGAACATGACCGCCATTCGGTGCGGCGACCAGATTTTGGTGATTGACTGCGGACTCGCGTTCCCCAGCGCGGATCAATTGGGGGTGGATTTAGTCATCCCCGACATCTCGTATTTGAAAGAAAATGCCGACAAAGTCCAGGGTATTATTCTCACCCACGGCCATGAAGACCATATCGGCTCGCTTTCGTTTGTGCTCAAGGAACTCAATGTCCCGGTGTACGGCACCAAGCTGACTATCGGGTTTACCAAGGGCAAATTGAGCGAATACGGCGTTTTGTCCAAAGCCAAGCTGCACACGTTCACGGCGACAGACAAGTTCAAATTAGGATTGTTTGAGATTGAGCCGTTCCGCGTGGCCCACTCCATCCCCGATGCCGTGGGCTTTGCCGTCCATACGCCGGCGGGGACTTTGGTCCACACCGGCGACTTCAAGTTTGACCAAACGCCTATCGACGGCCAGTTGTTCGACATCGCCAAAATCACCAAGATCGGGCAGGACGGTGTTCTGGTGCTCTTGTCGGACTGCACCAATGTGGAGCGTCCGGGCTTTGTGCCTTCTGAGCGCACGGTGAGCGAGACATTCGACCGGGTCTTCCGCGATGCCCCCAAGCGGATTATCATGGCCTGCTTTGCATCCAATGTGCACCGGGTGCAGCAGGCGATTGACATGTCGGTGAAGTTCGGGCGCAAAGTCGCCTTGATGGGCCGGTCGATGGAGCGCAACATGGAGATGGCGCAGCAGATGGGGTACTTAAACATCCCCGAAGGGACGCGCATCCGGGCCGACGAGATCGAGGATTATTTCCCGCAGCAGGTGACGGTCATCACGACCGGCAGTCAGGGCGAGCCGATGGCCGCCCTGTCCCGCATGGCGGTTGACGACCACCGCAAGATTAAAATCGTGCCGGGCGACACCGTGATTGTGTCTGCGTCGGCTATTCCCGGCAACGAGAGCGCCGTTTACAGCACCATCAACCACCTGTACCGTCGGGGCGCGAATGTGCTGTACGATGGATTAGCCCCCGTTCATGTGTCCGGGCACGGGTACGCCGAAGAACTCAAACTCATGCTGAACTTGGTCGACCCGCAGTATGTCATGCCCGTGCACGGCGAGTACCGCATGCTGCATTTGTACTCGAAAATCGCCGAAGACATGGGCTGGCCGCCCGAAGACATTATCCGGGCCGAGATCGGCGACATCGTGGAAGTCGGCGAAGATGTGGCCGGGATCATCGGCAAAGTGGACAAAAGCGGGGCTGTGCTGATTGACGGCGCGGGCGTGGGCGATGTCAGCGAGATTGTCCTGCGCGACCGCATGCATATCGGCCAGGATGGGTTCCTGGTGCTCATCGTGGGCATCAGTGTCGAAACAGGTGAGATTATCCAGGGGCCGGAGGTGATTTCACGCGGCTTTGTCTATATGGACGAGTCTGTAGAATTAGTGGACCAGATCAAGCAGGTGATTATTGACAAAATCAAGAACCTGCCCGCCGAGGACAACGATTTCCTGGTGGTGCAGCAAGACCTGCGCATGGCCGTGGCCCGCTTTCTGGAAAAGAAAACCAAGCGCCGCCCGATGATCCTGCCTATTCTGCTGGATTTATAAGAAAGAAGAAAGTGAACCTATGTGGCTTTCCATTATGGATGAAGACGGGCCAATCTTCTTCAACCTGGACATGCGCCCCGAAATGCGCTTTACGCGCGTCCGCAACATGGACGCGGACTTTGTGCAGGCGCACCCCAATCTTAAAGGGCTGAACTTTGGGCAGCCCGACGATCTGTTGCTGGTGCTGGTCGGGCCGGGCCTGAACGACTTTGAAGTGGTGCTGTCATTAGAAGACAACGAAAACCAGCAGCAGACCCTGACCCTTGTCCAGAACGCTATTCGTCACGGCCTGGAAAACGGCACGCGCCTTTTGGACTTGGATAAGCTGCTGGACCGGGCGCGGGACGGCTTCCACAGGCGCGTGTGAGAACCTATGTCCCCAGCCCCCTTCTGCTTTAAGGAAGGGGGCGCAAGATAAAGATGCCCATACGGGCCTAGGGGAATAGGTTGCTGTCGGAGCCCGCGTGCCGTCACTTCTCGTCGGCGATATAATCCAAGACCACTTCGCAGGGAGCGCGCCGAAACAGCTCCCGCAGCAATTCTCTGGGCAGGCCGCGAATGGCATCCGGGCGTCCGCCCAAGACCAGCAGGTCTGTTTTCTCCTGGGCGATCAGCTTCAGGATGCCGTCGGGCGCATTGCGGGTGCGGTGCACGAACGCTTCCACGGGCACTTTGTAGGCGCGGGCGGCCTCCTGAGCATCGCGCAGGGTGGTGGCGGCAAGCATCTCCGACTCGGGCAGCGCGGCTTCCAAAGGCAGCGAGCGTGGCACCGCAATCACAAATGCAAGCTGGACAGTCGCATCCGTCCCCTGGGTGAGCCGAAAAGCGACTTCCAAGCTGCGCATGGAATAGGGCGCATCCACGGCAGGGACGAGCAGACATTTCCAGCTTTCCTGCGTACGCGTGGCCTCCTTGCCGATCTCACCCGCCGCCTCGGCTTGTTCCACGAGTTTCGGCTGTTTACTGCCCCCAAATAGTTTGCCTCTCATAAGCCTTGTCCCGCTTCCTTGTGTTGTTTGACTTCATGCCCCCGCTCAGGTACACTCTTTGTGAGGATCATAAGATGCAGATTACCCCAGATCAGGTCATGGCCGCGCTGAGAACGGTGATTGACCCGGATTTCCATAAAGATTTAGTCACACTCGGCATGATCAAAGATGTGGTCATCGACGGCCCCCGTGTCGCCTTCACGGTCGAGCTGACCACGCCCGCCTGCCCCATGAAAGAAGAGATAGAACGCATGTGCCGCGAGGCCGTGGGCAGGATTGCGGGTGTGGATGCCATTGCCATCAAGATGACCGCCAATGTCCGCGCCAACATGGGCAAGGGTGTCCCGACACAGCAGGCCCTGCCCGGCGTCAAGAATATCATCGCCATTGCCAGCGGCAAGGGCGGGGTGGGCAAAAGCACCGTGTCCGCCAATGTCGCGTGCGCGCTGGCCCAGATGGGCGCAAAAGTCGGGCTGCTGGATGCCGACATCTACGGCCCGTCCATTCCTATTATCATGGGCGTGGAAGACGCCGCCCCGCAAGCCGATGAAACCAAAGAAAAGCTGGTGCCGATTGAGCAGTACGGCGTCAAGATCATCTCCATGGGCTTTCTTCAGCCACCCGGCTCCGCGGTGATCTGGCGCGGCCCCATGGTCGCCAAAGCCGTGCAGCAGTTCCTGCGCGACGTGCTGTGGGGCGAGATTGATTATCTTGTCGTTGATCTGCCGCCGGGCACGGGTGATGCGCAATTGACACTGGCCCAGGCCATCCCCCTATCAGGCGCGGTTGTCGTGATGACCCCGCAAGACTTGGCCGCCGCCGTTGCTGTCAAAGCCGTTGCTATGTTCCGGCGCCTGGACGTTCCCATCTTAGGCATTGTCGAAAACATGTCGTACTTTCTGTGCCCGACATGCAACGCGCGCCATGACGTATTCTCGCACGGCGGCGGCGAGCAGGCCGCCGAGGCATTGCAGGTGCCGTTCTTCGGCGCGATCCCTCTGGCGATGGAGATCGGGTCGGAAGCCGACGAGGGCACGCCCAGTGTCGTTATCAGCCCCAACGGGCCGTATGCCGAGATCTTCCGCGACGTAGCCGCGCGCATTGCGCAGGCTGTCAGCGTCCGCGCCCGGACGTTTGTGCCGCTTGCCATGAGCAAATAGCTTTGCCGTCTTGGGCCGTCACGCTTGTCGTGGCGGCCTTTTTGTTTTTGCTCTTTGATTGCCTGCGTCCTGCTTTTGTGTGGCTTCCGCAGACGGGTATACTTTCCCACAATGACTGTTGTTGAACTCATCGTGATTGTTCTGGGGCTGGCATTCGGCCTGGGCGGGACATTGTGGCTGACCGGGCGTTATGGCTTGCGCAAGCCAAACTTTCGCGGCGAATTGATTCCCAGCGCGTTTGGGCTGGTTCTTGTCTTGTGCGGCTTGTTTGTTTATACGTATGAGTGGAACGCGCAGGGCTTGGGAACGGGTTCGGCGGCGGCGTACGTGATAGTGACCGTGGGCTTCGGCGTCTTGGGGCTGCTGGATGACGTGCGGGGCGACCGAAGCGTCGGGGGCTTTCGCGGGCACTTCCGCGCGCTGGCGCAAGGGCGGCTGACAACAGGTGCGGCCAAAGCCGTGGGCGGGGGCGCGCTGAGCTTGGTCACGGCGTTCTTGATTTGTTACCCCCTGCGCTGGCAGATGCTTTTGTCTGCTTTGCTTGTTGCGCTGTCTGCCAACGCCCTTAATCTTATTGATTTACGCCCTGGACGCTGCTTGTTCGGGTTCTTCGCGGGCAGCATTGTCGTGCTGGGGACACTGGCCGTGAACCATGCCCTGGGCGTGGGATTTTTGTTCTATGTCGCCTTGGCCGTGGCTATCGTTTTATACCCCTTGGATGCCAGCGGGCGCGTGATGCTGGGGGATACCGGCGCGAACGTGCTGGGGGCGATTTTGGGGGTGGCCGGGGCACTGTATTTTACGCCCTTCTGGCAGGGCGTTTTGGTGCTGTTCTTGATCGCGTTTCATGTGTGGTGCGAGCGGCATTCGCTGTCCCGTACCATCGACAACACGCCCTGGCTACGCCGCCTCGACCGCAAGATCGGCATTCGCTGACAGACGAAGCGCGCCAAGATAGGTCTTTTGGTACGCTTTGGCTTCGCAGTCATCCACATAAACCCCGCCGTTCCGCCCTGCGGCATGCACAAACCGCCCGTCGCCCAAGGCAATGCCGATATGCGTTGCTTTCGGATCGGGGGCATCTTGCGTGCTGCTGAACACGATCAAATCCCCCATACTTAAATCTGCTTCGGGCAGCGCAATTTCTTGTTCCACGCGCTCAAAACGACGGTCGCGCCACTGCAAGTCGGCATCGCGCAAGAGCTGCACGCCGCTGAGCTTGTAACTCATCTGCACCAATCCCGAACAGTCCAATCCAAATGACGAACAGCCGCCCCACAAATACGGGGTGCCGATAAAGCGCAGCGCGACGCGGGCAGCCTGCGCTCCGACCGCGGCCAGCACCTGGCGCTTGAGCTGAGACACATCAATCGCCCGGCGCGCTTTTTGATCCAATAAATCGGGGCCGGTGATTGCGCCTTCATGCGTCATGTTCAGGCAAAGGACGTGTGCGTAGCCCAGCCGCTTGTCCGGCAGTAGGAGCGGCACGAAATCTTCGGTCGCCGCGCCGTGGGCCAGCAGCACCCGCGTGCCGACCGACAGCTTTGTCAGCATCTCCGCCTGCGCATCGGGCCGAAAGAACACGTCGGCAAACAGCGTGGCGATGGACGTGGGAAAGTAATCTTCGTCATCCCATGCGGGCGCAAGGTGCCGTGCGCGTGTCCATCCCTGGTACCGGTCTTCGGTATGAACCAGGCAAAAACCGTCCTGCTCATCCCCCACGACTACTTTCGCACCTAAGAGGGCCTGGGAAACCAGGTTTGCATCTTCGGACGGCTCCGCGTAAAGATCGGCGACATTGATGGCGACCCGCCGCTCCGTTTCCGGCTTAATCACTCAAACACAATCTCCACGCGCTCGCCGATACGGATGCGGTCGCCGCGCAGGAGCGGCGCGGGCTGATGGGGCGTGAGCAGTTCGCCGTTCAGGATGGTGCCGTTCGTGCTGCCCACGTCCACCACGTACACGCTGCTGCCTTCCTGACGCACTTCGGCGTGACGACGCGAAACGCCGTCATCCAGGTCTACTTCAATGTCCGGGTACGTGCCTGTCGGGCCGTCGGGCCTTCCAATAGTCGTGACGGGCTTGACCAGGGGATAAGTCGCCGACAAGCCGCTCAAACGCAAAACCAGTGAATGCGGTTTATTTTCTTCTTCCCCAGGCAGGGGAGTGTCGATGCCGGGCAGCACAAACGGCGCGACACGCGGCAGGCCGGTGCCGGCTTCCATCGTGACCAGCCCTGCCGCCAGCGCTTCGCGGTCCATAAACGGCGCGTTGGGGTCGTCTGCTTCATCCGGCAGCGCTTCGCCCGCCAGTGCCTCGGGTGCCTCAAACGACGGCTCAAATGCCAGGGGGGACGTGTCTTGCGGGTCGGCAAAGGCGGGAAGCAGAGGCTCCTGGGCAATCTCCTCGCCCGCTGTGGGGGCTTCGGGATTGAATGTCCCAAATGACGGCGATTGCGGGGCAAACGCCATTGCCCCGACTTCCAGGTCCGGGTCGGCATACGCATCTTCGTCCGCCAAGCCCATCGCCAAAGCTTCGCCCTGCGGCGCGCTGTTTTCCGGTTGGTAGGAAACAAACGCGCCCGGTGTGCTTGGGCTTTCTTCGCCCAGGACAATGGGTTCCGGACCGGGCATGGGCATGGCAAGGGCGTCTGCCGCCTCATCCGGCAGCGGGTCAAACGCAGATAATAACGGCGCAAATTCGGGCGCGTCGTCGCCTTCGTCCGGCACAAACACCGAATCCAGGCCGAACACAGGCGCATCCTCCTCGCCGCTGTCCAGGCTGTCGGTCAGCGTGTCCAAATCACCCAGAGCGAACGCCGCGCCGGAGTCAAGATCGGACGATGGGGCAAAACTCAGCGGATCAAACGCGGGGCTGTCGGTTGCGCTTGAGTCTGTGCCCAGGACAAAAACCGGAGTTTCCGGCTTGTCCAAATGCAGCACGGTGTCTGGAAACGCAGGCTGCGTGTCTGCTAAGTCGAACGGCGCGTCAATCGTGAGCGCTTCTTCCGCTTCGTGCGGCAGCGGATCAAGGCTGACAGCGTCGAGAGGCATTGCTTCTGCGGGAGCGGTGAGTTCTGAGCTTGGGGCGGGGGCAGTGAGTTCCGAGGCCGGGGCCGGGTCGGCGGAGGTCTGCGGAGCGTCGTTTGTTTCGGCGCGCAGCTTTTCTTTACGTGCTTTCCAATTCATAAAAGGCGCTTGCTCCTCAGCGGAAACCCAGCCAAAGCCTGCTCCGCCGCCTGAAATCATACCGTTTCTCCGCGCGCGGGACAAGGCCCGCAGCACGGGATGAAAGACCAATACCGCCCAGTATATCACGATGCTCCTCGGTTGTCAATCGCCGTGCGCACCTGCGTGCGCCGAACTGGCTGTCGTCGTTTCGCGTCCATTCTGAGCCGTTTGCTTCGGCGTTCCCAGCGCCTGCCAACGACGGACGGTTTTGTTCCGTCGTTGCAAAGCTTGAGGTAAGCGTTTGAAACGAGAAAGGAACGCCATTTCTCCCCTTCTTGTTGACCTTAATAAGCGCGCTGCCGGACGGATGCTGCGACAAACAGCGCGATTGGGTTATAATCACTGGGTGGTACATCAAGAAAGAACACACACCGCATGAGCGGAAACCGCTTTGAGTTTTTGGAGTTTGGAGACGAGCGTCAAAGCCTACTCTCCGAGCCGGGCGCGGACGCTTTACCGGACGCTGTCGGGAGCGCGCCGCAAAACCTGCGCGATGCGGACGGCACACCGCTGGCCCAGGTGCGTGTCACCGATCCGCGCGGTTATGGGGCGGTGCTGCGTGCCCAGCGCGAGGAGTTTGCGACCACTGTGCCGGGCACGCAGCCCTCGCGGATGAAAACGCAGCTTCGTCTGGCCGAGATCATTGGGGAGCGCGGAACACGCGCCGGTCAGTTTAATTCGCCGACGGGATTAAGCGTGGATCGCAGCGGCGTTTTGTTTGTCGCCGACTCGTACAACCACCGTGTGCAGCGCGTGACGCCGTCCGGGGGCGTGGCGATTATCGGCGGACGCGGCAGCGGGCGGGGGCAGTTTTTGTCGCCGCAGGGGATCGCGACCGACCGGGAGCGAGCGTTCTACATTGTGGAGCAGGGCAACCATCGGGTGCAGAAGTTTTCCTCGCAGGGCGTGCTGCAATTGATGTTCGGCAGGCCCGGCGGCGGGCAGGGCGAGATGCGCGGGCCGATGGGCATTGCGGTTTCGCCGGGCACGGGCGACATTTTCGTGGCGGACACGGGCAACCATCGCATCCAAAGGTTTAATAAAGATGGGCAGTATTTAGGGGCCATTGGCGCGCCGGGGGGTCTGTATGCACCGCTGGTCAGCCCGCAGGCGCTGGCCGTGGATGCCGGGGAAAATCTGTTTGTGGCGGACACACAAGCCCGGCGCGTGGTGCAGTATGACCCGCAGGGGCGTCCCGTGCAGCGGTTTGCGGGCCTGGCATTGGCGCAGCCCCGCGCCCTGGCGTTTGACGGTGCCGGGCTGCTGTATGTGGCCGACAGCGCCCCGCCCGAGTCGATGGCAACCGAAGAAGCAGGCCGCGTGCAGTGTTTTGACCTGGCAGCAAACCATCAGCGCGGCGAGGTGCGGTATGGCGAACGGGCGCGTGCGCTGGCGCGACCGTCGGGCCTGGCGGTCAGCCCCCTGGTGGAACAAGGCGAGGCGGCAAGCCTGGGCTTCGGCGACCTATACGTCTCGGACACGCGCAACCACCGCATCCTGCGCTTTGTGTGGAACTAGAAGCCAGGGGAGGCTGCCATGCCATACAGCGCAGCATCGGCTGTTTTTGTATTTGGGATAGACGCGTTTTGTATTTGAGATAGACGTGTTAGGCGGCGTCTGCCGGATGAACGCACAAAAGTGTAAGGACGACCGGCCAAGCCAAAGCGGCTCAACAATCGGCCTTGCCTGGAGTTTGTTACGGGCAGGCCGGGCGAACAAGCAGCAGGCTAATTGTTATTCGTTTGCCGAGGGGCAGTCAGGTGAACGGCTTGTCCTGACTGCGCTGTCGGCAGGGCTTCCAGAATGGTGGGGGCAAGAGGCTGAAGGTCAACCAGCCGGTTTGTAGAGGCGTGCAGAACAATCACGACAATGGCGAGATTGGGCAAGTTTTGCTGAAAGGAAAGGTTTCGGTCAACGGTAACAAACACATCAAACTGCTGTTCCGCCAAAGCCATCAACTGCCCGTTCTTGATCCCAGCCCAGCCCATTTCCGCCACAGACCGAACAGTGTGGCTCGGTAAATCTCGCGCGAGGCGGCGATCTATGCATTCGTCGAGCAGCAGGTTCATCTTAAACGACCGAGGTGAGCATGCGCTCTTTGGCTTCTTCCAGAAAGCCGATCACTTGTTCCCGTCGCACAGTAGGAAAACCGTCTAGGAAATCATTGATAGAGTCGCCTGCTTGGACATAGTCAAGTAATGTCTGAATTGGAACCCGCGTTCCGGCAAACACAGGCGTGCCGCCCATAATGTCAGGTGAGGCGAAGATAATTTGGCTGGCAGGTATAGCATCCATGCCTTGATTATACTCATGGATTTTGCGTTTTAGCGTGTGCTTCTCGTCCGGCTGTCAGCCCGCTATGAGTGGCCGGTACCGTTTGGCGCGCGTATTGTCCTTGAGCAGGAACGACGCCACGTCTGTGTCTAGGACGCGCGCCATTAGCCCCGCCTTTTATCGACAGGCATACCTCGCCACGTGCGAACGGCTTGGATGATGTTATCAGCAGTCTCGCCAGGCACGTTGCTGACGCCGAGCAGTTCGTCAAACGTCATGGCGAGCGCCACGGGGCTGTCCATCGCCTTTGGATGACCTGTTTTATCAGCCTCCGGGCCATGTTCCGCCGCTGTTGTTGTCCCCGTTTCAGCCACTGTGCGAGTCATTGCCCGACCTTTTTTCCCTTGCTTTGATGGTGCAGTCACCCCTGAACGACGCCGCCTCGGCAGGAATTCCAACTAGTGGCGCCGAACAATGCCGTATACTCAAGTGCGTGGCAGAACAACCGCATTGCATCGTTGCACTGAGCGGGCATGGATATTGGCGCGCTTGTTGGGTTCGGCAAACAATTCCTCCCGTGTCGAACCCGTGCCGGCACCGCATCCTGCGGTTTGTGTGGAACTGCCAACACTCGCTGGAAACCGGAAAGGAGAAGCAGCCATGAAAAGCCGCATTATGTATATCGAGCGCAAGGCGGGAAACCTGACCGGGGATGCTTGGATCGGGCGCGTCACCTTTTCCAAGACAGGCCGCACACTTTATTACAACAGCAAATCGTTCCAAAGCCTGCGCGGGAGCGGGTTCAAGTCCAACTACGAAGAAATCACAACCGGCGAGGATTACTGGATCTCGGGCTGCCGCAAGGATGGGGCGGATCGTCTTTACGGCGAGCGTGTGGCCGTCATGGTGGATGAAGACGTACGCGAAGAATACTGGACTGTAATCCGCAGCCTGCCGGACAGCAAGCACAAGGCGTTTTACTAGAGCAAGCCGTTTTCCACGTTGACGGACGGTCGCTGAAAGTCTTGGTCAATCTGCCCAAAGGCATCAAGTATCCTCTGTTTTTGCCGCCCTGCGCACCGGAACTCATGGCGGCCAATGTCGGGGCTAGGCGGGGCATTCATCGTATTGCATAAAAGTTCGTCCGTATAAATCAAGACACATTAGGCCGCAGGGCAATGGACAAAGTTTGTTTGGAGGCTTTATGCAGTCAATTTGGATAAATTGATTACTCCTGAAGACCGCCATTGTTGTTATCACTGTCGTAGCAGTTGTGTGCTTGTACTTCGGGGAGTTCTGGCTTACAGGTATCCTTGTGGCAAATGCGATTACCCCTGTTACGGCGAAAGCGCAGGCTGATTCAGACAAGAAGGTTCAGCGAATGCGAGCTGCAAAGCATTCGGCCCACTCGCGCAAGCCTTGATTGCAACGACCTAGCAGGCTGTCATGCGCTGTTTGGCCTTTTCCTGAAATCCACTTCTCTGCCTATTGTTGACGGTAGGAAACTTGTCCCCAAAGCGTTGATGGCAGCGCGTGCTTCCACGAAGCCAAACAAAACCCAGACGCAAGCTCGCGTTCCGGCGTAAAGAGGCACGCCGCCCATGACGCGAGGAAAGATCAAGACAATTTGCTGTGCGTGTATAATAGCTGTGCGTGTATAATAGTAGTCATAACCTAAGTTGCGTTTCTAAAGAGTAGCGTTGATGGTGTAGGCAAGCACAGTCAGGAACACCTTTAGCTCAAAGCCTTTGGCTGTCACCGCATGAATGGTGCGGCCAAAGGCGG